>OIYY01000101.1_pt1 | contig 62921 bp, 59 predicted proteins | sample 1588341 | NCBI WGS metagenome assembly OIYY01 (sample SAMN03283287) | human gut metagenome | biome: human-associated habitat; material: feces | host: Homo sapiens | place: Peru | collected 2012
GAAACCCACAAACTAAAGAAGAAATTAAAATACCTGCATCAAAAGCTCCAGTATTTAAAGCTGGTAAAGCATTAAAAGATTTAGTAAATAAAAAATAATCAGTTTTGAAAAATAAATGATTATATGAATTCATATAAAAAAGGCATAGTAATATGCCTTTTTTTCATATATTAATTATAGTAGAAGAAAATATTATATTTAATTTTTGCTCCTTGCTAAAATATTTTCCCACCCACTAAACTTCGTTTAGAAGGTTAGGGAAAAACTTTCAAACTGCGCGTCACTAAAAATTAAATATAATATTTTCTATAAAAATGTATTTAATAAAAAGTAAATATAAAAATAGGAGGAATGAGATATGAGTGAAGAAAAAATGGATTACAGCAAAACACTTAATTTGCCAAAAACTAATTTTCAAATGAGAGCTGGATTACCAGAAAAAGAACCAAAAATATTGGAGGAAGTTTTTGAAAAAGGACACATTTATGAAAAAATGTTAGAAAAAAATAAAGGAAAAACACCTTTTGTATTACATGATGGACCTCCATATGCTAATGGTGAAATTCATATTGGACATGCTTTAAATAAGACATTAAAAGATACTATCGTAAGATATAAGAACTTAAAAGGATATTGGACACCTTTCATTCCTGGATATGATACACATGGAATGCCTACAGAGAAAAAAGCTATTCAATTATTAGGATTAAATAGAGATGAAATTCCTGTAAATAAGTTTAGAGATACTTGTAAAAAATTCACAATGGATTACAAAGATAAACAAACAGAAGGTTTTAAAAGACTTGGAGTTTTAGCTGATTGGGATCATCCTTATATTACATATCAACCTCAAATGGAAGCAAAACAAATTGGTGTTTTTGCTGATATGTACAAAAAAGGTTATATATATAAAGGTTTAAAACCAGTTTATTGGTGTACAGATTGCGAAACAGCTTTAGCAGAAGCAGAAATAGAATATAAAAATGTAAATTCAAATACTGCTTATGTTAAATTCCCAGTTAAAGATGCTAATGGAAAATTTGATGAGAAAAATACTTTTGTTGTTATTTGGACAACAACACCTTGGACTTTACCAGGTAATACAGGTATTACAATAGGGGGAGATTTTGATTATAGCTTTGTTAAAATTGGTGAAGAAGTTTTAATAATGGCTTCTGCTTTAGTTGAAACAGTTATGAAAATTGCTGGAATTGAAGAATATGAAGTTGTTAATGAAATGAAGGGTGCTGAATTAGAAGGTGTTATGTGTAGACATCCATTCTTAGATAGAGATTCAAAAGTTGTTTTAGGAAGTCCTGAAACAGTTGATGTTTCTTTAGATACTGGTACTGGTGCAGTTCACACAGCTCCTAGCTATGGTAAAGAAGATTATTTATGTGGATTAAAAAATGGATTAGATATAATAGTTTGCGTTGATGGTAAAGGACATCAAACAGCTGAGGCCGGACCATTTGCTGGTATGTATTATGCTAAATCTGATAAAGAGATTATAAAATACTTAGATGAAAAAGGATTGTTACTTGCAAGTCAAGTTGTAAATCACTCTTATCCACATTGTTGGAGATGTAAACATCCAATTATATTCAGAGCTACAAGCCAATGGTTTGCTTCTGTTGATGGATTTAGAAAAGAAACTTTAGATGCAATAAAAACTGTTAAATGGTACCCAGCTTGGGGTGAAGAGAGAATTTCTAAAATGGTTGAAGAGAGAAATGATTGGTGTATTTCTCGTCAACGTACATGGGGAGTTCCAATTCCAGTATTTTATTGTAAAGATTGTGAAAAAGAATATGTTACTGAAGATAGCTTGAAGAAAGTTCAAGATATATTTAGAGAAAAAGGTTCAAATGCATGGTTTGAAATGTCTGAAAAAGAATTAATGCCAGAGGGGGCAAAATGTTCTTGTGGATGTACAGAATTTAAGAAAGAAACAGATATTATGGATGTATGGTTTGATTCAGGTTCAACTCATGAATCAGTTTTAGCTGAAAGAGGATTACCACCAGCTGATTTATATTTAGAGGGTAGTGATCAATATAGAGGTTGGTTCCAATCTTCAATGCTTACATCTGTTGCTACAAAAGGAAAAGCTCCTTACAAAGAGGTTGTTACTCATGGTTATACAATTGATGATCAAGGAAGAAAAATGTCTAAATCTCTTGGAAATGTTATAGCACCTCAAGAAATTATAAAAGAATCTGGTGCTGATGTTTTAAGACTTTGGGTTTTAGCTTCTGATTATAAATCAGATGTTAGTGTTTCAAAAGCAATTATTAAGCAAGTTACAGAAGTTTATAGAAAAATACGTAACACAGCAAGATACATTCTTGGAAATACTTATGACTTTGAAGTTAATTTACCTGTTGCATATGAAGATTTATTAGAAATTGATAAATGGGCTTTAACAAGACTTAACAAATTAATAAAAGATTGTACAAAAGCTTATGATGAATATGAATTCCATAATGCTTATCAAGCAATAAATCAATTCTGTGTTAATGATATGAGTACTTTCTATTTAGATATTATAAAAGATAGATTGTATACATCAAAAGCTGATTCTTTGGAAAGAAGATCTGCTCAAACTGCAATGTATGAGATTTTGGATGCTTTAGTTAAGATTTTAGCTCCAATGACATGCTATACTGCTGAAGAAATTTGGCAAGCAATGCCTCATAGAGATGGAGAAAAAGTTGAAAGTGTAATGCTTACAAATTATCCTGAGTATAATCCTAAATATGAAAATCCTGAATTAGAGGCTAGATGGAATAAAATAATAGCTTTAAAAGAAGAAGTTTCTAAGAAATTAGAAGAAGCAAGAATGGAAAAAGTTATAGGACATTCTTTAAATGCTAAAGTTACTTTATATGCAACTGAGGACAAATATGAACAATTACTAAAAGATGCTGACCTTTTAACTTCTGTATTTATTGTTTCAAAAGTTGAAATTGATAATAATAAAAGAGAAGAAGATGGCGAAATTGGAATAAAGGTTGAAGTTGCAGATGGAGAAAAATGTGAGAGATGCTGGATGTATTCTGAAACTGTAGGAAAAAATCATGATCATCCAACACTATGCAAGAGATGTGTTGACAATTTGGAATAAAAAGTGTATAAATATATTTGTAACTTTATCGGAGTTATGTTAAAATTTGATTATTAAGCAAGAAAGTTGGAGGAAATAGTAATGAGTGTATTGGTTAATGTATTATCAGTATTATATGTACTATGTTGTATATTTATAATAGTATTAGTACTTTTACAAAAAAGTGATAAAGGTGGAGCTTCAGAAAGTATAATGGGATCTTCTGGAAATAATTTTTATGAGAAAAATAAAGGAAGAACTCGTGAAGGTAAACTTAAAAATTATACAATTTTATTTTCTACAATATTTGTAATTTTAACTATAGTTCTTACTATTTTAAATATGAAAATTGCGTAGAGTATAAATAAGTTTTTTGGGGCGGTGAAGTTATATTCATCGCTTCTTTAATTATAAGAAAGTTTTCTGCCTTTTCTGTATGTTAATATTCTGTATAGAAATTTGTTAGACAGATTTTGTATGTGAAGGAGGATATAAACTCAGGAATTGTTAGAATAAGCATAAACGGATTTAAATGTCTGTTTTGTTTCTTGTAATAAATTTTTAAAATATAATAAAAAATGGAGAGAAAATGGAAGAAAAAGAATTAATAATTGGTGTATTTACAGCGCATGAGCGAGGATTTGGCTTTGTAACGCCTGAAAATAATGAAGGAGAAAAAGATATTTTTATTCCGGCTAAAAGTGTTAACGGAGCTTTGAATGAAGATGTTGTTGAAGTTGAAATCGTAGATGAGTCAGGGAAAAGCAAAGAAGGAAAGATTAAAAAGATTATTAGAAGAGGAAAGTCTACTTTAGTTGGAACTTTTCAAAATTGTAGAAATTTTGGATTTGTTGTTCCTGATGATAAAAGATTTGGTACAGATATTTTTATTTCTAAGAAACATTTTGGAAAAGCAAGAAATAATCACAAAGTTGTCGTAAAAATAACAAAATATCCGGAAAAAGGTCGTAAGGCTGAAGGTGAAATAATTGAGGTTATTGGAAATATTAATCAGGCTGGTGTTGATATGCTTAGTCTTATTAAAGAATATAAATTGCCTGCTAGATTTCCAGAAGATGTTGTTGAAGAGGCAAAAGCTTTTGGTGACAAGATTGATATGAAAGATGCAAAAAATAGAGTAGATTTGCGTGATAGAATTGTTTTTACAATTGATGGTGAAGAAGCTAAGGATTTAGATGATGCTGTAATGATAGAAAAAACAAAGGATGGAGAGCATTACATATTAGATGTTCACATTGCTGATGTTAGCCATTATGTTAAAGATAGATCTAAATTGGATAGAGAAGCTAGAATTAGAGGAACAAGTATTTATATGCTAGACCGTGTTATTCCAATGCTTCCTAGAGAGCTTTCAAATGGGCTTTGTAGTTTGAATGCAGGTCAAGATAGATATACATTATCTGTTCAAATGGAGATTGATAAAGATGGCAATGTTGTTGCATCTGATATATATAAAGGAATTATTAGAGTTACTGAAAGAATGTCATATACTGATGTTCAGAAGATTTTAGATAATTCAGATGAGAAAATTGTTAAGAAATATTACAAGTATATAGACCATTTTAAATTGATGGAAGAATTGGCTAAAATTTTAAAAGCTAAAAGAATGAAACAAGGTTATTTAAATTTAGATGTTCCAGAGAGCAAAATTGTTTTAGATAACATAACAGGAAAGTGTATTGATGTTAAGAAATATGAAACAAGTTTTGCAAATGAAATAATTGAACAGTTTATGCTTACTGCTAATGAAACTGTTGCTGAGAGATTTTATTGGCTTGAAGTTCCTTTCATTTATAGAGTTCACGAAGAACCTGATATTGATAAGGTTAAGGAGTTAAATAAATTTTTATTTAACTTAGGATATAAAATTCATATTAGCCAAGATGTTGTACATCCTTCTGCTTTTTCTAAGGTGTTAGAAGAAGTAAAAGGAAAGCCTGAGGAGAAGGTTGTTTCTAATTTGATTTTAAGAACGCTTAAAGTGGCTAAATATGAAAGTGAAAATCTTGGACATTTTGGTATTGCTAGTAAGTATTATTGTCATTTTACTTCACCTATTAGAAGATATCCAGATTTATTTATTCATAGAGTTATTTCTGAATATTTTGGAGGTTCAGATAAACAAAAAGAAAGATTTGCGGAGAAAGCTCCAAAATATGCTAAGAATTCTTCAGAAAGAGAAAAAGTAGCACAAAAGGTTGAAAGAGAAGCTGAAAGTATGAAGAAAGCTGAGTTTATGGAAGATAAAATTGGAAATGTTTATGATGGAATTATTTCATCTGTAACTAATTTCGGAATTTTTGTTGAACTTGAAAATACAGTTGAAGGTTTGATTAGATTTGAAGATTTAGGTGATGAATATTTTATTTATAATGAATCAAATAGGACATTAATTGGTGAAAAGTCAAATAAGATATATAAAATTGGAGATAAAGTAAAAATAAAAGTTATTAAGGCTAGTAAAGAGGCTAGAGAGATTGATTTTGCTATTGAAAATGATGAAAAATAGTAAAAAAACCTTTATATTTATTAAAAATTATAATATAATACCAATGAATATTTAAAAAGTAAAAAAGACATACATGCAAATAAATAGATTATGTGTATTTGCATACTGGAATTTAATATTTCAGTAGAGGAGGATTTTATGGATAAAAGAAGTGGTAGAACTTCATCAAGTGGTGGCAAGAGAAGTGTTAATCCTAAAAGGCCGGTTCCTAGAAGTAGAACTAGTTCAGAAACAAGAAAGATTAATACTATTTCAGATGAAACTAAGAAATATAATTTTGATGAAGATGAATTAAAAAAAGCTTCAACTAAAGTTAAAAAAGGTACTAAAAAGAATGTTAAAAATAAGAAGAAAAATAAGAAAAAGAATTTAGCTTGGTCAATTGCCAAAAAAATTCTTCTTGCAATTCTTATTCTTGGAATTTTAGCAGGTTTGATTGTTGCTGGAATTCTTGCAGGAATTTTCTTTGGATTTTTTGGATCTGATTTTAAGATGACTAAAAGTGATTTAACAATTCAATTTGTTAATTCAGAAGTTTATGATGCTGATGGAAATTTAATTTGCTCATTGAATGGTAATGAGAAAAGAAAATTAGTTAGCTTAGAACAAATGCCAGAATATTTACCAAAAGCTTATGTAGCAATCGAAGATGAGAGATTTTATGAGCATAGTGGTGTTGATATTAAGAGAACTGGTGCTGCTACTGTTACATATGTTCTACATGGTGGAAAATCTTCATTTGGTGGTAGTACAATAACTCAACAGCTAGTTAAGAATATTACTGATGATGATGAAGATTCTGCATTGAGAAAAGTAAAAGAAATGGCTAGAGCTATACAAGTTGAGAAAGAAATTTCTAAAGATGATATATTGGAATTATATTTAAACATTATTTTCGTTGGTGGAAATAATATTAATGGTGTTGAATTAGGTGCGGAATATTATTTTAACAAAGATGTATCACAGGTTACAATTGCAGAAGCTGCTTTTATGGCTGGTATTAACCATACGCCAAATTCATATAACCCATACATAGGAACTGAAGAAGAGAAAGCTGCTCATATTGAAAATGGTAAGAAGAGAACAAAAGTTGTTTTAAATAAAATGTTAGAGCTGGGTTATATAAGTCAAGAAGAGTTTGATACAGCTAATGCAGAAGTAGATAATGGTTTACCATTCTCTCAAGGAGCTTTAACTTCAAATGTTATTTTAACTGCGCATACAGAAGCTGCACTTAATGAAATCGTTGAACAAATGATGGCTGAAAAAGGTATGACACGTGATATGGCTGAGTCTAAGCTATATGGTAGTGGATATAAAATTTATACAACTCAGGTAACAAGTATTCAAAATACTATGCAAGAAGAAATGTCAAAAGATAAATATATTATGCCAGGTAAAGTAAAATTAGCAGATAATGTTACTTTAAAAAATGATCAATCACAAGCTGCTATGGTTGTTATAGAGCCTTCTACGGGTAAGGTTGTAGGTTGTGTTGGTAAACTTGGAGCCAAAAAAACAAATGGTGATTTAAATAGAGCTACTCAAACTAAGAGACAGATTGGTTCTGCAATGAAACCTATTGCTGTAATAGGACCAGCTGTTCAAGAGGGAATTATTTCCCCAGCATCTGTATATGATGATAAGCAAACAAGTGAGTTTAGTGTCGATGGAAAGCCATGGCCTAAAAACTATTATGGTTCTTTCTACGGAAAACAAACTGTAAGAGAAGCAATAAAAATATCTGGTAATGTTATACCAGTTAGAATTTTAAATCAAATTGGTGTTTCAAAATCAATTGAGTATTTAAATAAAATGAATATGACTGTACAGTCTCCTGGATTATCTTTAGCTCTTGGTTCTGCTGAATTTACTCCATTACAAATGGCTGCTGCATATGCAACAATTGCAAATGATGGAACATATATTCAACCAACTTTCTATAGTAAAGTTGTAGATTCAGAAGGAAATGTGGTGATTGAACCACATCAAACCAAAACAGAAGTGTTTGGAAAATCAGAGTCTTATATAATTAAGAGTATTATAACTGAACCAGTTGTTGGTGTTGGAACACCTGCTACACATGGTAGAGGTGGTACGGCTACTTATTGTAAGATCCCTGGAATGGATGTATGTGCTAAGACTGGTACAACTGATGATGATTTTGATAGATGGCTTTGTGGATTTACTTCTTATTATGCTGCTGCTTGCTGGTATGGATATGATCAAAATGAGGAAGTTAAGTATACAAAAGCATCTCCAACTAACCCAGCTGGAGGAATTTGGTCGGCTGTTATGAAGTCAATTCATACAGGATTAGAGCCTAAGACGTTTGTTAAACCTGATGATGTTGTTCAAGCTACAGTTTGTCATGATTCAGGATTATTACCATCTGCTGGATGTACAAATTTAGTTACGGATTGGTTTATACAATCAAAGGTTCCAACAGAACGTTGTGGAACAGAAAATTTAGATAAAGAATATGCTATTTGTGAAGAGTCTGGAATGCTTGCTGTTGAAGGAGCATGCCCAAGAATTGTTACTAAAAGAGCAAGTGAATTGGAAGTGGTTCCAACACAAACATGTACTATTCATAAAGTACCTGAGGCTACACCGTCACCAAGTGTTACACCTACTACACCTGTTGTTAGTCCATCGACGGAACCATCAACTAAGCCATCAACAACCCCAACTGGTAGTCCATCAACATCACCTTCAACGAAACCAACTGAAAGTCCTTCACCAAGCCCTTCAACAAGTCCAGCAACGTCTGGTAATTAATAATAAATAAAATTGAAATTTATATAATAGGAAATTAAAATTTCCTATTATATAAAAAGTTTGTATGAGAGTATGCAATAGGAATTATTAAATAAAAATAAAAATAAAAATAATAACAATGTATAAAAAATTGTTATAACGAATGTATGGACTAAAAAGTTTTAACAATTTAAAATCTTATTAATGTTTGCTCTTTTAGAAAGGAGAGTTTTAATGGAATTAAAACTATTTAATACATTATCAAGAGAAAAAGAAGTTTTTAAGCCAATAGATGAGAAAGAAGTAAGAATTTATACTTGTGGACCTACAGTATATTATTTTGCTCATGTTGGTAACTTAAGAAGCTACTTGTTTATGGATAATTTGAGAAGAGTATTAAAATATAATGGTTATAATTTGCGTCATGCTATGAATATTACAGATGTTGGTCATTTGGAATCAGACGCTGATGAGGGCGAAGATAAAATGGCTAAAGCTGCAAGAAGAGAACATAAAGATCCATATGAAATAGCAGAGTTTTATATGAATAGATTTTTAGAGGATTTAGGAAAACTTAATGTTTCTATGCCAGAAATTATTTGTAGAGCTACTGATAATATTAAAGAAATGGAAGAGTATGTTAAGAAAATAATTGAAAACGGATATGCATATGAAACAGATGATACAATTTATTTTGATACATCTAAGCTTGATAAATATGGAATTTTATCTAAAATTAAAATAGATGATCAAAAGGCTGGTGCAAGAGTTGAATTTGATAATCAAAAGAAAAATGTAACAGATTTTGCATTATGGATTAAAGCTCCAGAAAATCATATTATGAAATGGGATACTTTCTGGGGAAAATGCTATCCAGGTTGGCACATTGAATGTTCAGCTATGGGAAGAAAGTATTTAGGAGAAAAATTTGATATTCACACAGGTGGAGTTGATCATATTCCAATTCATCATGAAAATGAAATTGCACAAAGCAAAGGATATTCAGGAAAAATTCCTGCTAATTGGTGGATGCATTGTGAATTTTTGCTTGTAGATGGTGGGAAAATGTCAAAGAGTTTAAATAATATTTATACTTTAGAAGATTTAAAGAATAAAGGATTTTCACCATTAGATTATAAAATGTTTACGTTTACATCACATTATAGAAATAAATTAAACTTTACATGGGATTCATTAGAGTCTGCTAAAATAGCTTTATCAAGACTAAAAGAAGGGTATAATAGACATTTAGAAGGCACAGAAGATGTATCTGATAGTGTTATTGCTGATTATGAAAATAAATTTCATGAAGCAATAAATGATGATTTAAATATGCCTTTAGCAATGAGTATAGTTTGGGAAGTTGTTAAAAATCCTGTAAAATCAAATAAGTTTGCTAAGTTATTAAACAAATTTGATGAAGTTTTAGGGTTGAATCTATCTCATAAGGAAGAGTTAGAATTGCCAGAAGAAATTAAGGATATACTAGAAGAAAGAAAAAGTGCAAGAGAGAATAAAGATTGGGCTAAGTCAGATGAATTAAGAGATAAGTTATTAGATCTTGGTTATATTGTTAAAGATACTAAAAATGGAGTAGAAGTAACATTAAAAAAATAATTTATTAAGCAAAGGAAGGAATTTATAAAAATGAGGTTTGTAACGAAAGAAACAGAACAAGAATATACAGAGTTTTTAGAAAATCATGAGCGTTGTAATTTTCAACAGTCTCTTGAATGGGGAAAAGTAAAAACAAATTGGATAAAAGAAGTTGTACTTGCTGAAGATGAAAATCATAAAATAATTGGATCAATATGTGTTTGGATAAGAAAGATGCCTATTTTCGGTAATATGATGTATGCATCTCGTGGTCCTGTTTGTGATATTCATAATGAAGATATTTTAAAGCAATTAACAGAAGGTGTTAGAGAACTTGGTAAAAAGTACAATGCCTTTGTTTTTAGAATGGAACCAGATATTAAAAAGGATGATAAAGAGTTTAGAGAAATTGTTGAAAAAATAGGATATAAAATAAAAGATGATGCAAAAGATTTTAAAGATGAGATACAACCTCGTTTTGTTTTTAGATTAGATATAAAGGGAAAAACAGAAGATGAGATTTTGGCAGGATGTCATCAAAAAACTAGATATAATATTAGATTAGCTAAAAGAAAAGGTGTTGAAATACGTGAAGGAAATAGAGAAGATTTAAAAGATTTCCATAAAATCATGATAGAAACTGGTAGCAGGGATGGATTTATAATTAGATCTTTAGAGTACTTTGAGAAAATGTATGATGAACTTGCTCCAAAGCATATGAAAGTTTTGATGGCATATTATGAAGGAAAACCAATTTCAGGAATTATTCCTATTATGTATGGTAATAAAACTTGGTACTTGTATGGCGCTAGTAGTAATGAGCACAGAAATTTAATGCCTAACTATTTATTACAATGGGAAATGATTAGACAAGCTATTCAAAATGGTTGCGATGTTTATGATTTTCGCGGAGTATCTGGTGTTGTTGATGAATCTCATCCACAATATGGACTTTATAGATTTAAAAAAGGATTTGGGGCTGAGTTTACAGAGTTTATAGGTGAGGTATATTTACCTTTTAAACCATTAACTTATAAATTATATAAATTTGCTGAAAAATCTTTTAGAACATTAAGAGATTGGAAAAGAAAAATTAAAGAACACAAAAAATAGGAGTTTATTTTGAAATTATTAGAAATTAATTCAAAAGATTTAGAATATAATATTGAAAAAATATTGACAAAAGCAGGTGAGTCTAAGGTTATAGCTGTTGTAAAAGGTAATGGCTATGGTCTTGGACTTAAAGAATTTGCTGAATTTTTAGTAAATCACGGTATAAATTATTTAGCTGTTTCTTCTGTTGAAGAAGCAGTTGAATTAGCTAATATGAATTTAGATGCAAAAATATTATGTATGGAAGCTACATCTGTTGAAGAAGAAATTGCTGTATTATTAGATAATGGAATTATTATTACAATAGGAAATTACAATAGCGCTGTTATTTTAAATAAATTAGCAAAAGAGAAAAATGTTAAGGCAGTTGCACATTTAAAGGTAGATACAGGTTTTTCTAGATATGGTTTTTGTTATAAAGATAAAGAAATTATTTATAAGGCACTATCAGAAAATACGTCTATTTTGGTAGAGGGAGTGTATTCACATTTTTCTAGTGCTTATTTTTCTGATCAAAATTATACAAATTTACAACTTTCAAGATTTATAGATATTAAAAAATATTTATTAGAAGAAAAAAATGTCGAAATTCCAATGTATCATATTGCAAATTCATCAGCATTTTTAACTAGAGATGATGTGTATTTTGATGCTGTTAGAATAGGTTCAGCTTTTTTAGGAAGAATTTCTGTAAAAAACACTATTGAACTTAAAAGAATAGGTATGTTAAAATCTAATGTAGTAGAATTAAAAGAGGTGGATGCTGGAACACCAGTTGGTTATTCTAATTCAGTTATAACCAAGAAAAAAACGAAATTGGCAATTGTTCCAATTGGTTATGCAGATGGTTTTAATGTTGAAATAGCTAATGATACGTTTAAATTTGTTGATAAATTGAGAATTTTGAAAAATAATATTATGACATTATTTAAAGATAATAGGATTTATGTTATGATAAATAATACGAAATATCCTGTTATTGGAAGAGTTGGGATGAACCATTTTACAGTTGATGTTTCTAATAGTGACGTTAAAATAAATGATGAAGTAAAAATTGATATGTCACCTATTTTAGTTAGTAGTAAAATAAGAAGGGAATATAAGTAATGGAAAAAACAAAAAAAATCGGATTTTTTAAAAGATTTAAGATGGCCATTTTTGAACTTGAAAATTATATTGACTTTATAAATGAGAAAGTGAGTAAATCATTGATGTTTAGCCTAAAATTGGTTGTTATCTTGTCTCTTATAATGGCTATTTCAAATGCAATATATGTTTATGCTAAATATAATTCACCAGATAATTATTTAAGTGAAGTTATTCCAGAATTTACTTATGAAAATTCTGAATTAAAAATTGATGAAAATGAAACCAAATCTGATGAGAAAAAGCAAATAGCTCAGGTAATGAAGCAAGTTGTTCCTTCAGTAACAAATATATTAGGAAATGGAACATATACCAAAGCTGATTTGATTCATTATGTTCAAGAAAATCAAAAGACTATTGTAGGTTTTGGAGTTACTGCTATTTTTATAGAAAATATATTAGACATGTATATTATGTGGTTAATGGTTGCAATACTTACATCGTTTATTGGTTGGATAGCATTAGTTTTTTTAAGAATAAAAATGAAATATTCTAAATTATTTACATTATCAATATATGCTTCTACATTGTCTGTAATTCTTACAGTGATATATACAATGCTTAATGTATTTGCTGGTGTGTATATAGATATGTTTGATTATTTATCTATATTAATTGCTTATATTTATATTACTGCTGTAATTTATATGATAAGATCTGATTTAATAAAACAACAAATTGAACTTATACGTATTGCAACTGTTCAGGCAGAAGAAAAAGAAAGACTTGAGAGAGAAAAAGAAAAGGAAAGAGAACAAGAACAAGAGCAAGAAGATGATGAACCTGAGGATGCGGGAAAAGATTCTAAAGAAGAAGAGGAAAAGAAAGAATCTAGTGATGATATTGGTGATGATGAGCCAGACGGTTCAGAAATTTAACTTTTGAAAAGGAGATTTGAAATGAAAAGCCCAAAAAAAGATAAGAAAAAGAATGCAAAAATTGTACTTATTAGTTTTTTTATAACAATTTTAATAGTTGCTATTGCATTTGGCCTTGTATTTAAAGACAAGAAGGAAAAAGAAATAACATATGATCAATTATATCAAGATATTATAGATCAGAAAGTTGAAAAAATCGAAATGACGGTAGGCAGTGCTACTGTAAAAGTTAAATATAAAGGAACAGAAGAAGGTGAAGAAAAAACTACTAGTGTTAATTCATTACAACCTTTTATGGAATTTGTAAATGAACAATTGAAAGTTGATTCTGATTTAAAAGTTGATTTAAAACAACCTAATAAATTTGCATCATTTTTCGAAAACTTTGTTAGTTTTATTCCTACAATATTGTTAATAGTATTAATGGTTATGATTTTCCAAATGCAAGGACTTGGAGACAAGGGAAAAGTATATGGAGCTGATGAAGAGAATTCTACAGATGTTAGATTTAAAGATGTTGCAGGATTAGAAGAAGAAAAAGGTGAACTTATAGAAATTGTTGATTTCTTAAAGAATCCTAAGAAATTTCAAAATATGGGTGCTAAGATTCCAAGAGGAATTTTATTATATGGTAAACCTGGTACAGGAAAAACTTTAATTGCAAAGGCTATTGCTGGTGAGGCAAATGTTCCTTTTATTTCAATGAGTGGTTCTGAATTTATTGAAATGTTTGCTGGATTAGGTGCATCAAGAGTTAGAAAATTATTTGAAAAAGCTAAAAAGATATCACCATGTATTGTTTTTATAGATGAAATTGATGCTATTGGTTCAAGAAGAACAAGCAATAGCGGAGCTGAATCAGAAAATAATCAAACATTAAATCAGTTATTAGTTGAAATGGATGGATTTGAAAGCAATGAAACTATTATTGTTTTAGCTGCAACTAATAGACCTGAAATGCTTGATAAAGCTTTATTAAGACCAGGAAGATTTGACAGACAAATTACAATTCCTGCTCCTGATTTATTAGGAAGAGAAGAAATTCTTAAATTATATACAAAGGATAAGAAAATTGCAGATGATGTTAATTTAAGAGAAATTGCTGGAGATACAGCTGGATTTACAGGTGCTGAACTTTCTAATTTATTAAATGAAGCTGCAATAATTGCTACAAGAAATAATCATAATGCTATTGATAAATCAGATATTGAAGCTGCTGTTAAAAAGATTACAGTTGGACTTGAAAAACATAATAGAGTTGTTTCAGAAAAAGATAAAAAGCTTACAGCTTATCATGAAGCTGGACATGCTGTTGTTAGTAAGTTTTTAGAGACACAAGATAATGTTAAAGAAATTTCAATTATTCCTAGAGGTTTAGCTGGCGGATATACAATGTATAAAACTAATGAAGATAAATATTATGTTTCTAAGACAGAATTAGAAGAGAAGATGATTGCTTTATTAGGTGGTAGAGCTGCGGAAAAAATTGCTTTAAATGATATTTCTACAGGAGCAAGTAACGATATTGAAGTTGCAACTGGAATAGCAAGAGATATGATAACTGTTTATGGAATGAGTAGTTCGCTTGGACCTATTTCATTAAAAGTTGATGAACCATATGAGTTGCAGATGTTTGGAGAGGATATTACTGACGAAGTTGGAAATCAAGTAAAACAATTAGTTGATACAGCGTATATTCAAGCTCAAAAAATCCTTTTAGATAATATTGATATATTACACCGTGTGGCAAGTACTTTATTAGAAAAAGAAACTATATCAGAAAAGGAATTCGATAGTTTTTTTGAAAAATAATTAGTGTGGTGTTTGAAATGAAAAAAGATAATAAGAAAAATAAAAGAGGAACGATTTTAATTGTACTTATTGCTATTGCATTGTTTGTTTTAGGATTATATTCTATAGTATATAATTTTAAAAAAGCGGGTAAAGCTGCAGCGTATTCAGAGAAAATTTTACAATTATATATTAATTCAAAGGATAAAAAATAGGAGGAACAGATGAAGAAAAGGAGTTCTAATCAAATAAAGAAAATTTTAATTGGGACAGCTATAATTGTTGTTGGAGCATTGATTGCTTTGATTGTATTCTTATTAAATGTTAACATTAAAGGTGTAGATGATTTGCAAGATAGTACAGAAACATCTGAGGTTACCGGAAATACAACTCAAAATATTGCTTCAATAGATGATAGCTTATCAGAATATGATACGGTTGCAAAAGATGATGATAATACTTTTGAAGTTAGATTTGATGGCGAAAAAATGTATTTTAGCATATTAGATGAGGATAATTTTTTAAAGAAATACCCTAAGTCTGAAGTTAATACATCTGATGAAATAGAGATTGCAACACATAATTATAATGTGGATAGTATATTGATTGGGACTTGCAAGAATGATGAATATTTGATTGCTTTGATGAGTGATGGAAAGCTGGGCATAATGAATATTCAGGATGCAATCGAAAACAATGTTTTTAGAATAAAAAATCAATTGGTTTCAATAGGAAATGTTAAAGCAACAGGTATTAGTAATGGATATAAGACTGACAATAAACGAGAAGATACAATAATTGTAAAAGCAAATGATGGAAAAAAGTATGATTTAGCTGATTTTGTCGAATAAAAATTGACAAAATTATACTAAAAAGCTTGCAATTACTAAAAATAGATAGTATAATAATAGAGCAAAATAGTTTACAGAAGAGTGGAAGCAAATTCCACTCTTTATTTGTAGATTAGACCAAATATAGATTGGAGGAAAGATATTGGCTGAAAATAATGTAGAGAAAAAAACGCAAGAACTAGTTGGAAAAATTATAACAGACTTGGGTTATGAATTATATGATATTGAATATCTTAAAGAAGGAAAAGAATATCATCTTTGCATTTATATAGATAAACCAGAAGGAATATCTATTGAGGATTGTGAAAAGGTAAATAATGAGATAGATCCTTTATTAGATAAAGCAGATTTTATTAAAGACCAATATTTCCTAGAGGTTTCATCAACTGGACTTGAAAGAAATTTAAGAAAAAAAGAACATTTTTTAAAACAATTAGGTAAAAAAATTCAAGTTAAATTATTTACAAAAATCAATAATCAGAACACTTTTGAAGGATTATTAAAAGAATATAATGATGATTTTATAATTCTTGATGTAGAAAATTCTGAGATTAAAATTGAAAAAAATAAAATTTCGAGTGCAAAATCATTATATGATTGGAACGAAAAATAATTTTTATATTATAAGAAAGCTTTTGAGACTGCTTATAATGTACAAAAATTTGTAAGAAAAATTAGCATGTGAATAAAAAAGAAAGGAATGTGATAAGAAAATGAAAGCAATCGATATGAAGGAATTAATTGTTGCTATGAAAGAATTAGAAGAAGAAAGAGGAATAAAGAAAGAGTATTTAATTGAATCTTTGGAAATGGCTTTAGTTACAGCTTATAAGAAAAACTTTGATTCAGCGGATAACGTTAAAGTAGTTATTGACAGAGAAACAGGAGAAACTCATGTTTATTCAAGCAAAACAGTTGTTGAAGCAGCAAAAGATTCTTGTTTTGAGATTTCATTAAGTGATGCACAAAAATTAAGCAAAAAATATGAATTAGGAGATGTTATTGATGTTGAAATAGTTCCAAAGAACTTTGGAAGAATTGCAGCACAAACAGCAAAACAAGTTGTTGTTCAAAAAATCAGAGAAGCTGAGAGAGATATTATTTATACAGAATTTCATGATAAAAAAGGTGAAATTGTTAGCGGAATAATTCAAAAAGCTGAAGGAAGTGCACTTGTTATTGATTTAGGAAAAGTAGAAGGAATTATGCCAATTAAGGAACAAATTCCAACAGAAACATATAGAGTTAATGATAAAATAAGAGCTTATGTTGTTGATGTTGAAAGAGGTTTAAAAGGAAATCCTCAAGTTATAGTTTCAAGAAGTCATCCAGACTTTGTTAGAAGATTGTTTGAATTTGAAATTCCTGAAATTTATGAAGGATTAATTGAAATAAAAAATATAGCTAGAGATGCTGGTTCAAGAAGTAAAGTAGCTGTATATTCTACAAATGAAAATATAGACCCAGTTGGTTCATGCGTTGGTCAAAAAGGTGTCAGAATTCAAAATATTATTAATGAATTATACGGTGAAAAAATTGATGTAATTGAATGGAATGAAGATCCTACAGTATTTATAGCTTCTGCTTTACTTCCAGCACAAGTTTTAGCTGTCGATGTAAAAGACGAAGAAAAATTTGCTCAAGTTATTGTTCCTGATGATCAATTATCATTAGCTATTGGAAAATCTGGTCAAAATGCTAGATTATCAGCAAAATTAACAAATTGGAAAATAGATATTAAGAGTGAATCACAATTTAGAAAAATGCTTGAAGAATCTCAAGAAATTCCATCAGAAGAATCTCAAGAAATTCCATCAGAAGAATCAGATGAAGTTGAAGAAACTGAAACAACTGATGAAAACGCTTAATATGAGGAGTGATATCATTTGAAAAAGATTCCAGAAAGAACATGTATTGGTTGTGGTCAAACAAAGCCAAAAACAGATTTACTTAGAATTGTAAAAGATAAGGAAAATAATGTTTTTGTAGATTTGACTGGCAAAAAAAATGGAAGAGGCGCATATATTTGTGCTTGTGAAGATTGTTTAAACAAAGCCATCAAGACAAAGAGATTGGCTAAAATGTTTGAAATAGATATAAATCAAAAAATTTATGAAGATTTGAGGGATGTAATTGCAAACATACCAAAAGAAAGTTAATGGTTTATTACGGATTAGCTTCTAGAGCTGGTAAAATAGTTTGTGGAGCCGATGCTGTAAAAGAATCAATTATGTTTAAAAAAGTTTTTGTAGTCATTATTGCAGAAGATGCATCTTTAACCACTCGTGAGAAATTTTTAAGATATGCTTCTGAAAACAATGTTCAAGTATTTGTTTTGGGAAATATTGAGGAAAATAGTAAAGCAATAGGAAAAAAGAATAAAGCTATTATAGCTATAAAAGATAAAAATTTTTCTAATGCCATTTGTCGAATAATTAATGGGGGTGATGCTATTGGACAAAATTAAGGTACATGAATTGGCAAAAAAACTTAAAGTAAATAGTAAAGATGTGATAGACAATGCATCAAAATTAGGAATTGTTTTGAAGAGTCATTTAAGCACTATCACGAAAGAGGAGGCGGAGAAAATAGCAAAGTCAATGGGGAAAACAGATAAAGAAAAGAATGAGGTAAAAAAAGAAATAGTATCAGATAAACCTGTTATTATGAGAAGAACAGTTATCATTAATGATGATGAGGAAGAAAAAAAAGCTGAACAAAAACAAAAAAATAGAAAAAATGATGTTGGGTTTGTAGAAAAAAATAGAAAGAAAGATTATAACATTGTTTATAGAAATAAGCAATCTAAACCAATGTCTGTTGCTGAACTATTTGGTATACCTCAAAAGAAAGAAGAGAAAAAAGTAGAAGAAGTAAAACCAGTAGTTGAAGAGAAAAAGGTTGAAAAGCCAGTAAAAGAAGAAGTTATCAAAAAAGAAAAAAAGGTTGTTGAAGAGAATAAAGTTATGAAAGAAGAAGTTATTAAAAAGCCATCAAACATTAAACAAGAAAGAAATAATTATCAAGATAGAAGTAATAACTATCAAGAAAGAAACAATAATTATAATAAAAATAATAGAAACAATAATTTCCAAAGAAACAATAATGGAAATAATAATGGTGGTTATAACAAAAACAATAATAGAAATAATAATTTCCAAAGAAATAATAATGGAAACAATAATTCAGGATTTAACAGAAATAATGGAAATAACAATTTCAGAAACAATAAGAAATTAGATGATAAAGGAATTGATAAGAAGATAAATAACATTATGGCTGTTGATATTGTTGAAAAAGAAAATGTTATTGAATATTCAAATAGAGCTATTGATAAACAAAAAAGCAATCGTCAATTTGAAGAGCAAAGAACTAAAAAACAAACAAAGAAAAAAGGTAGAAATGAAGATATTAGTTCTGGAAAACTTAGATCATTAAAACAAGAAAGCACACTTTCAAATGTTGATATGTTAGATTATTATGATTTAAGTACTCAAAGAGGTAGAAGAAGCGAGAAAAAAGGAAAACAAGAAAATAGAAATAAACAAAAAATCTTCAAATTAACAGAGATAACTATTCCAGCTGTAATTACAGTTAAAGATTTAGCTGCTGAAATGAAAATTACAAGTGGTGATTTAATTAAAAAATTATTAAATTTAGGTGTTATGGCAACAATAAATAAGGAAATTGATTTTGATATTGCTTATTTAGCTGCTTCTGAATTCGGAATTACTGCAAAGAAAAAAGATATTAAAACTGATGAGGATATTCTTTTTGATGATAGTGAAGATAGAGAGGAAGATTTAGTTGCAAGACCTCCAGTTGTTGTTGTAATGGGTCACGTTGATCATGGTAAAACTTCTTTACTAGATGCTATCAGAAAAACTAATGTAATTGAAGGTGAAGCTGGTGGAATTACTCAACATATTGGTGCTTATAAGGTAAATATAAATAATAGAGAGATTACTTTCTTAGATACACCAGGACATGAAGCTTTTACAAGTATGAGAGCTAGAGGTGCTCAAATTACTGATATTGCAATATTAGTTGTTGCAGCAAATGATGGTGTTATGCCACAAACTATAGAAGCTATAAATCATGCTAAAGCTGCAGAAATTCCAATTATAGTTGCTGTAAATAAAATGGATTTACCAGGAGCTAACTTAGAAAAAGTTAAAGAAGGTTTAACTGAACAAGGTTTAGTTCCAGAAGAATGGGGTGGAGATACAATTTATGTTCCAATCTCTGCTAAAAAGGGTGAAGGAATAGATACATTATTAGAAATGGTACTATTACAAGCTGATATGTTAGAATTAAAAGCTAATCCAACAAAACAAGCTAAAGGAACAGTTATTGAAGCAAAACTTGATAAATCAAGAGGACCAGTTGTTTCAATGCTTGTACAAAGAGGAAAATTAGACGTTGGTGATACAATTGTTGTTGGTTCTTCAATAGGTAGAATAAGAACAATGACAAACGATAAAGGTAAAAAAGTTAAATCAGCAGGACCTTCTACACCTGTTGAAATTACAGGACTTGCAACAGTTCCTAATGCTGGTGATACTTTCTATGAAGTAAAAGATGAAAAAACAGCTAAACATTTAATTGAAAGAAGAAAGATTCAAGAAAGAGAAAAAGGTTTGAATGCTACTTCTATGGTTACATTAGATGATTTATATAGCCAAATAGAACAAGGTAAGTTGAAACAATTGAACTTAATTGTTAAAGCTGATGTTCAAGGTTCCGTTGAAGCTGTAAAACAATCATTAGAAAAATTATCAAACAACGAAGTTAGAGTAAAAGTTATTCACTCAAATGTTGGTGCAATTACTGAAACAGATGTTACTCTTGCCAAAGTATCAAATGCAATTATTATAGGATTTAATGTTAGACCAGATCCAATTGCTAAAATGGAAGCTGAAAAGGATGGAGTTGAAATTAAATTGTATTCTGTAATTTATAATGCTATAGAAGATGTTGAGTCTGCTATGAAAGGTATGCTTGATCCTGAGTATAAAGAAGTTATTATTGGTAATGCTGAGGTTAGACAGGTATTTAAGGTTTCTAATGTTGGTACTATCGCTGGATGCTATGTAACTGATGGTAAGATTGCTAGAAATTCTATTGTTAGAGTTATTAGAGATAATGTTGTTCTTCATGAGGGTAAACTTGTTTCTTTGAAGAGATTTAAGGATGATGTTAAAGAGGTTGCTTATGGTTATGAGTGTGGTGTTCAGATAGAGAATTATAATGATATTGTTGAGGGGGATGTTATTGAGGCTCATGTTATGGAGGAGATCAAGCGTTAAACTAGCGTTAACAAAATAAACTTCGTCTTGCTGTGTTAAATTTAAATTGAAAATCCTCACGTACAACTCGTACGCTCCGGTGTTTCAATTTAAATATGCCTTGCAATACTTGTTTCTTTTGCTAACCTGATGACGTAAGATAATATGAGTTTTGATGAAGAAGAGGTGAAAAAATGCCAAAAAATAGTAATAGAATGAATAAAGTAAATGAGGAATTGAAAAAAGAAATTAGTATCGTTATTTCACAAGAGTTAAAAGATCCTCATATTACTGGTTTAATTAGCGTTACAAAAGTTGATACAACTCCTGACTTGAGATTTGCTAGAGTATATGTTAGTATGATTAATGCAAAGAGTAATAAAGGCAATTTAGCAAGATTGAAAAAATGTTCAGGATTTATTAGATCAGCAATAGCTAGAAGGGTTAACCTTAGAGTTACTCCTGAATTGATATTCTTATTTGATGAGTCAATAGAATATGGTTCAAGAATAGACGCTATAATTGATAAGATTACTAAAGATATGAAAAAAGATTAAAGAAGAGAGGAATTTTTAAATGACTTTAGATGATATAAAAGATGCAATTGAGAATTCGAATAATATAGTTATTTTTGCTCATGAAAAGCCAGATGGCGATGCAATTGGAAGCAGTTTGGCTTTTTATATGGCTATGAAAAATATAGGAAAAAATGTTGAGGTTGTAATACCTCATTATGCTGAATCATATAGATTTTTACCTTGTTCAAATGAAGCGAAAGTTGAACCATCTTTGAATAAATATGATTTGGCAATAGCACTTGATTGTGGTGATATAAAAAGATTAGATGATCCTAATGATACTTTTGAAAAATCAGAAGTAAGGATTAATATAGATCATCATACATCTAATGGAATGTTTGCTGATTTAAATTTTGTTAATCCTGTTTCTCCAGCATGTGCGCAAATAATAACAACTATGTTTAAATATTTTAAATATGAAATAACTCAGGATATTGCTACATGTTTGATAACAGGTATTATTACTGATACAGGTGGTTTTAAATATGAAGGAGTTACTTCAGAAACTTTTGAAATCGCATCAGAATTTTTAGATAAAGGTGTAAAAATTTCTAAAATATATAAAGAGGCTCTTAATAATGTTTCTAAAGAAGTATTTGAAGCTAGAAAATTGGCTGCTAATAGATTAGAATTTTTAGAAGATGGAAAGATAACTTATACATATATGACTAAAGAAGATATGGCTAAATTACATGTTGATCAAAATGATTTAAATGGTATAGTTGAAAATGGAAGAGACATTCAAGGCGTTGAAATTTCAATATTCTTGTATGAAACCGATAAAGGTTTTAAAGCTTCTTTACGTTCTAATAACTATGTAAATGTTTCAGATTTATGTATTTTGTTTAATGGTGGCGGACATATAAAAGCTGCTGGATGTACATTAGCATATCCATTAGATGAAGCTAAAGAGAGAATATTAGCACAAGCTAAGAGATTTTTAAAATAGTATAGTATAAGCGGCATTTATTTAAATGACCGCTTTTTTAAAAGGATTTTATATGGATGGTATAGTTTTAATTAATAAGGAAAAAGGGATTTCTTCTTTTGGTGTAGTTTCAAAAATCAGAAAAATTTTTAACATAAAAAAAGTTGGACATTGCGGAACTTTGGATCCAGATGCAACTGGAGTGTTACCTATTATGATAGGGAATGCAACCAAAATTTCTAAGTATTTGGTTGAACATGACAAAGAATATATTGCTGTATTGAAAATTGGTATAAAAACTGATTCTGCTGATGGAGAAGGAAATATTATAGCAGAAGATAATTTTCAATTAAAAAAAGAAAGTGAAAAAGAATATAAAGCATTAATTGAAAGTATGATTGGAAAACACAAACAGATTCCACCAATGTATTCTGCAATTAAAGTTAATGGTAAGAAGTTATATGAATATGCTAGGGCCGGTCAAGAGGTTGAGAGAGCTGAAAGAGAGATTGAAATTTATAATATTTCAGTTGAAAATATTGACTTTGAAAATAATGAGATAAGGTTTAAAGTGGCTTGTTCTAAAGGAACATATATCAGAACTTTATGTGAAACGATTGCTGAGAAGCTGGGGACAATAGGATATATGAAGGAATTACAAAGAACAAAGGTTGATAAATTTTTAATAAAAGATAGTGTAACTCTTGCTGAATTAGAACAATGTGATGACAAGAGTAAATACATTATTTCTATTGAAAAGATATTTGAAGAAAAAGAAAGAATAGATTTGAGCCCCAAAAAAACAGAATTATTTTTAAATGGTGTTCAACTTACGAACGCATTTAATGATGGTGTTTATAGGGTATATACTAACGATAAATTTTTAGGTTTAGGTACAATAAAAAATGGATTATTAAAAAGAGATATTATAATAGAATAGTTGATATTAAGACACTTGCAGGATTTTATTTAATTTAGAATATATAGTAAATCTAGTTAAATAATAGGTTTGCAAGTGTCGTTTTTTTGTCATACAAAAACGAACATTTTTTCGCAAAAACTATTGACAAAAATGAATAAGAAATATAAAATAATAGCGAACAAAGGTTCTTAAGAAAATCAAGGAGGTAATGAGAAATGAAAAATGATGTAATAGCGTATAGTGTTAATAAAACAAAAGATAGAGGTTTATATATTTCGGTTCAAGATGGAGAAGTTTCAGTTCGTGCTCCTTGGTATACAAGTAGAGAAAAAATACAAGAAGCTGTATTAGCAAAGAGAAATTGGATAATGAAAAAATTAGAAGAATATGAAGATAAAACAGAAATGAGTTTAAAACCAATTCAAATTTTAGGAGTGGTTTATAATTTGAAAGTATCATATAAAAATATAAATGTTATTGAATGTGATTTAGAAAATAATATTGTTAAAGTTACTTTGCCTAAAAAATATAAGAAGATTAATAATGAGTCAATGACTGATATTTTAATTGATAAATTGTATATGAAAATTGCTGAAAAAGAGATGGAAGATATTATGGAAAAAATAAGAGTAATGGTTGGATTTGCACCAGAGGATTATAAAATAATTGAAATGAAAGGATTACTTGCAAAATGTACTGATGATAAAAAAATACTAGTTAATCCTAGAATTATTAAATATAAAAGAGATGTAGTAGAGTATATTATTTTGCACCAATTTGCTCATTTAAAATATAAAAATCATACTAAAAGCTTTTATAATTTTATGGAGAAATATCTACCTGAATATAAAAAGTATGAAGATTTAGTTAATATGAAATATTAATATAATTTGAAAATAAATTTTAGTAATTCGGTAATATAAGAGAATGTTTATTTAGAAAAAGTAAGATTTACGGTTTAAGAAAATTTTATTAAATTCAGGAAAAGTTTATATTTAATGTAATGTAAAAGAATTTAAATATTATGATTTTAATATCTATTATTTTATGATACAATATGAAAAAAATAGGAGATATTTAGAATGAATTATGATGATAATGATTTAGATGAGAATTTATTAGTTCCTGAAGTTAAGGATGAAATAGAAGAAACACAAGAACTTTCATTAAGACCAAAGTTTTTAAATGAATATATTGGACAAGATAAAGTAAAGGAAAATATGAAAATATGTATAGAAGCGGCTAAGAAAAGAGAACAACCGTTGGATCATGTTTTATTGTATGGACCTCCTGGATTAGGAAAAACTACGCTTGCTAATATATTAGCAAATGAAATGAATACTAATATAAAAGTTACATCTGGCCCAGCGATAGAAAAGCCTGGAGATTTAGCTGCCATATTAACTACATTGTCAGAAAATGATGTTTTATTTATTGATGAAATTCATAGAATGAATAGAAATGTTGAGGAAATATTATACCCTGCACTAGAAGATTTTACTTTGGATATTATCATAGGAAAAGGTTCAAGTGCTAGATCTATTCGTTTAGATTTACCTAAGTTTACGTTAGTAGGTGCTACAACTAGAGTCGGAAGCTTGTCTACACCTTTAAGAGATAGATTTGGAATTATTAATAGATTGGAATTATATAATACAGAAGATTTGGATACAATTGTTAGAAGATCTGCTGATATATTAGGATTAACAATATCAAAAGAGGCATCTTTAGAAGTTGCTAAGAGATCAAGGGGAACTCCAAGAATAGCAAATAGATTGTTGAAAAGAGTGGCTGATTTTGGGTTAGTTTTAGGTGATGGAAATATAACATTAGATATTGCACGTTTAGCATTAAATAAATTAGAAATTGATAATTTAGGCTTAGATAATACAGATAAAAAAATATTAGAATCAATAATCTACAATTATAAAGGTGGCCCTGTTGGAATAGAAACATTAACAGCAACAATAGGAGAAGAGAGCGGTACAATAGAAGATGTATATGAACCATATCTAATGCAGATTGGCTTTATTGCAAGAACTCCTAGAGGAAGAATTGCAACTCCACTTGCTTATGAGCATCTAGGAATAGAATATGATGAAAAATAAGAGGTAAAAATGAAAGAAGAATCTAAGAAAATAAAACTTTTTAAAGATATATTAGTATTGACTGTTATAGCTATAGTTGCTATTTCAGCAATTTTTACAAAACCAATTTCTAATCTTGATGAAATATGGAATTTTAATTTTTCAAGAAATGTTGCAGATGAATTAATTCCATATAAAGATTTTAATATTGTTCAAATGCCATTACTTGCAATAATATGTGGAATTGTATTTAAAGTATTTGGCACAGAATTAATTATTATGAGATGTATGGCTGTTATATTAATGTGCCTAATCTTTTTTATGGCGTATAAGGTTTTAGAAAAGTTACTTCCAACTAATGTTACACTATTTGTTTTTGCAATTTTTTTGTCTTTATATAAAAATGTTATGTGTATTGATTATAATTATGCAGTTTTGTTGATAGCTTTGATATTATTGTTTATAGAATTAAAAAATGTAAAAGAAGACACATTTAAGTATAGCTTTAGATATAATTTTATTTTAGGAATTGTTGCTGGAATTGCAATTTTGTTTAAACAGACTACTGGAATTGCAGTAGCTATGGCATGTGTAGGATATAAAATATTTGAAATTAGAAAAAAAGAAGAGATTAAAGGATTTCTTAAAATAGCTTTTACAAGAGTATTGGGTGTTATTATACCAGTAATTTGCTTTGTAGTGTATTTAGCTGCAAATGGTGCGGTTTTAGACTTTATTAATTATGCCATATTAGGTATAAGAACTTTTTCCAATAAGATATCTTATAGTAGCTTATTGGAAAGCGGAAAAATATCATATTTAGCTACGATTGTTCCAGTAGCTTTGGTTATGATGTTTGTACTTTTATTTAAAAAGAATACTAAAAGAGAACTGTATGTATTATTTGCATATGCAATTTCTACTTTTATAGTTGCTTTTCCAATTTCGGATGAGATTCATTTTTTAATTGGTTCAATGATTTCATTTATTGCAATTTCATATATGATTTATGAATGTGTTATGGAAAATTTTGAACCAGAGAGTAGTGCTAGACTAAAGAAAATGACTTATATAATAATTAATTTTGCATCAATTTTCTTTATATTAGTTTTATTATGGAATTCATTATTAGAAATAGAATATAAATATGTGTTAGTAGAAAAAGAAACAGAATTACAACATTTTAAAAATATACCTGAAGACAATGATTTAAAAGAATATATTAAAGAAGTTGATGAATACATTTTGCAGGAACAAAGTAATGGTAAAAAAGTATATATATTAGATGCTTCAGCTGCAATATATTATATTCCTATAAATCAATACAATAAAGATTATGATATGTTTTTAAAAGGAAATCTTGGTGGCGATGGTGAAGATGGAATTATAGATAGGATTAATAACGAAAAAAATGCGATATATTTGTTGAAAAAAAGTGGCTTAAATTGGCAAAATCCTGGTAAGGTTAGAAATTATATAATAGATAATTTAGAATATAGTGAGGATTTTTTGAATTTCTTTGTGTTTAATTCAAAAGTATAGAAAGGAAATTTATATGCATACAAGTGTAAGAGGAATCATTAAGAATAATAATGAAATTATTTTGATTCATAGAATTAAAAAGAATTCAGATGCTGAAATTAGAGATTATTATGTTGTTCCTGGTGGAAAAATGGAACATGGTGAGAGTGAAGAAGAGACAGTAAAGAGAGAGATTTTTGAGGAACTTGGAATACATGTGAAAGTTGGAACAAGATTGCTTGAAATTCATAATGATTTTGATGATAGCATACAAATTTTTTATGAATGTGAGTACGTAAATGGTATTCTTGGGACAGGGACAGGACCGGAGTTTACGAATCATGACGAATATTATGGTGAGTATATAATAGAGAGTATTAAGTACGAAAATTTAGAAAAGATAAATTTGGTACCCGAGAAAATTAAAGTTTATTTGCTTGAAAATAGAAAGGACGATTAAAATGAAGTTATTAATGCATACGTGCTGTGCGCCTTGTAGTGTATACTGTATAGATAGTTTAAGAAAAGAAGGAATAGAGCCAGTTAGTTATTGGTATAATCCTAATATTCATCCTTATGTTGAATATAAGACTAGAAGAGACACATTAATTAAATATAGTAAAATTGCTAATTTTGAATTAATAATTAATGAAGAATATGGACTAAGAGAATTTTGCAAAAATGTTATAGGAGATTTGGGCAATCGATGTGTTAATTATTGTTATAGAGTTAGATTAGAAGCAACTGCAAAATATGCAAAGGAAAATGGATATGATGCATTTACTTCAACATTATTTGTTAGTCCATATCAAAAGCATGAAGAATTAAAAAAATTATGTGAAGAGATATCAAAAAAATATGATATTGAATTTTTATATAGGGATTTTAGAGTAGGCTTCAGAGTAGGACAAGCTAAAGCTAGAGAAATAGGATTGTATATGCAAAAATATTGTGGATGTATTTTTTCAGAAGAACAATCACAATTAGCTGTAAAAAATGATATACCTAAATTACCAGATAATTTTGAATTTTTACCAGTCGAGCGTAGTGTAATTATAAGAAAAGAAAGAGAAAATAAAGAACAATATATGAGTTTGTTACTTGAGGCAGATCCAAGTGAAAAGATTGTAAATAAATATTTGCAAGATGGAGATTTGTTTGTGCTAACATACAAAAAGGCTGTAGCAGGTGTTGCAGTTGTAACTAAGGTAGATGCTGATACATGTGAATTAAAAAATATTGCTACAAAAGAACAATACAGAGGTATGGGCTACGGAAAACAAATGATAAAATATTTAGCTGATAATTATAAGCAAAAATATAAAAGAATGATAGTAGGAACTACAGAAAACAATATACCTTTCTATGTAAAACAAGGTTTTTATAAATATGAAAAAACAATAAAAAATTTCTTTATAGATAATTATGATGAAGAATTGTGGGATGGTAGTTTGCACTGTGTAGATATATACTATTATTCAATGGATCTAAAGATGAATAATAGTAAGAAAAAGTAATTTATTTGGTGGGAAATTCAATAAATGTTACTCAAAACGAATATATTACATATTTCAATTTTCATTATACAAAACAAGAGTTATTGAATAGAGAGGAGAAATGAGTTTGGATAACAGTTTAGAATTTAATTTTAGTGAAGTTATAAATATGATTGAAACTAGAAGAAATAATGCTTATAAGAAGGTTAATGAAGAACTAATATCTTTGTATTGGGACTTTGGAAAATATATAAGTGAAAAAGTAAATGATTCTAATTGGGGAGATAAAATTGTTGATAAATTAGTAGAATTTATGAAAAGAGAATATCCCACAATGAGAGGATTTAATAGAGCAGGAATATATAGAATGAAACAATTTTATGAAACATATAAAGATAATAAAATTGTCGCTCCACTGGTGAGACAAATTAGTTGGACTCATAATGTTATGATATTAGGCGCCACTAATTCAATAGAAGAAAAAGAATTCTATATAAAAATGTGCATAAAAAATAATTATTCCAAAAGAGAATTAGATAGACAAATTTCAAGTGGATATTTTCATAGATATATGTTATCAGATGGTAAGGCAAATCAAAGTTTATCAAAAACTGTGGGAGAAGAGGATTATCCAAATACAAAATTACTAGATACATATAGTTTGGAATTTTTAGATTTACCAAATCAATATTCAGAAAAAGACTTGAAAAAGGCAATTATTTCTAATATGAAAGATTTTATATTAGAGATAGGAAAAGATTTTACCTATGTAGGCGAAGAATATAGAGTGCAAGTAGGCAACGAAGATTTTTATATTGATTTATTATTTTATAACAGAACATTAAGCTGTTTAGTTGCATTTGAGTTGAAAATTGGAAAATTTAAACCAGAATATATATCAAAAATGGATTTTTATTTGGAGGCATTAGATAGACAAGAAAGAAAAGAAAATGAAAATCCAAGTGTAGGAGTGATTCTATGTGCAAGTAAAGATGAACAAGTTGTTGAATATGCAATGAGCAGAAGTATGTCGCCAACAATGGTATCACAATATGCATTGAAATTGATAGATAAGAAATTATTAGAAGATAAATTGAAGAAAATTACGAATATAGTCGAAGAAAACAATAATAAATAGTGATGGAGTAGTGAATGAAAAAATTAAATTTAATAGTAATATTTAATGCAAGTTTAGATAAGGTTCTTTTTTGTATTAGAGCAAAAGAGCCATATAAAGGATTATATAATTTTGTCGGTGGAAAAGTAGAAGAAAATGAGTCTAATGATGATGCAGCATATAGAGAATTGTTTGAAGAAACAGGAATATCCAATAAAGATGTAGAACTAGATCATTTTATGGATTTGAATTATTTTAAGTATGAAAATAATTTGCAAGTTTATTATGGAATATTAAAGCATGAAGTGAATTTAATAGAAGAAAAAAATAAATTAGAATGGTTAACTATAAATGATGAGATGTTAGATAATTCTAAATTTGCAGGAAATTATAATATACCTCATATAATAAGACAGATAAAGATATATCTAAAAAATGAAATGTAAAATGGCAGATATTAAAATAGGTGGAGGCATTGAAATGAAAGTAATAACATTATGTGGAAGTTTAAAGTTTCAAAAAGAAATGATGAAAGTGGCTGAAGAAATGTCATTAGAAGGATATTGTATTCTTACGCCAGTATATCCAGTATTAGAAAATATTAATAGGACAGAAGAACAACTGGTGAGGGTGAAAAAGGCACATTTTAAGAGAATAGAATTGTCTGATGCTATATTAGTTGTAAATGTAGATAATTATATAGGGAATAGCACGAGTTTAGAAATAGATTATGCTAAAAAATTAGGAAAAGAAATTATATATTATACTGATTTAATTGAAAATAAGTAGTACTAAAACAATTTTTATAGTAGGATAAGTAATGAAAAAGGAAGAGATATGGAGCATGTTCATTCAATTATATTAATAAAAAAAGATGGTAAGTATTTAAATTATTTTGATGATAGATGGAATATGTATTTGTTTCCTAATATAAAAGGAAATGATATAGATCAAATTAAGAAGAAATTTAATACGAATGAGGTAAAGTTTTTGTTTGATAAGGTTCATGAAAAGTATTCAGTTTCACATAATGAAAATAGAGTATATCATCATTATTTTTATGAGATTTTTTCTGATAATATAGAAGGTGAATATTTTTCGCTTGAAGAATTGTTAAAGAACAAAAAAGTAAAAGAATATAATGGAGACGTTATTAGTTTTATAAGAGAATATTATAATGTTTAAAATTTTTTATATGGCTATAAAAGAAAGGAGGACGAAAAGATGTTGAGCCCAAGAATTGAAACTGATAGATTAATTTTAAGGAGATTTAAAGAATCAGATATTGATATGCAATATGATATTTTACATGATGCTAGATTGGCTACATATATTCATTTTCCTGATTTAACAAAAGAGGAAGAATTAGAATGTATAAAAAAATGGATAAATGAAGCAGATGAAACTAAATATGAGAAATGGGTTATTGAGCTAAAAGATAAAAATATTCCAATAGGAAATATTTCGGTTAATGGAATTGATAAGAAAAATAACTATTGCAATGTTGGCTACGTAGTAATTTATGATTATTGGGGAAATGGATATGCATCAGAGGCATTGGAAACAATATCTAATTACTTATTGAATGATAGAAATTATTATTTAGTTGAATGTTCATGTAATGAATTGAATAAACAATCTTCAAAGGTAATGTTAAAGGCGGGATTTGAAAAAGATGGATATATTGCAAATAGAAGATTAAATAAAGATGGAACATATTCTGGTGTAGAGTACTATAGTAAGAGAAAATGAAATTTGAGATATAAGTAAAAAAGGAAGATAATATATGAAAGAAAGGTTTAAATTAGTTATTACTGTTGGATTAATTTTATTAAATGATAAAGGACAAGTTCTTTTGCAAAAAAGGTGTAATACAGGATATATGGATGGAAAATATGGATTGGTAGCAGGACACTTAGAAAAAGATGAGTCATTAGTTGATGGAATAATAAGAGAAGCCAAAGAAGAAATAGATGCTATTCTAGATAAGAATAATATAGAATTTGTGTGTATGATAAGACGTGGAGATAATTGTGACTATGTGAATACATATTTTAAATATATAAATTATAATAAAGAAATTCAAAGAAATGAGCCAAAAAAATGTTTAGAACTAAAGTGGTTTGACATTGATAAATTGCCTGATAATATAATTCCAAATGATAAAAGAGCAATTAATAATATGAATAAAAAAATGTATTTGGATGAGTATGATTTTAATTAAAAAAATGCAGCTATTAGGTATTTCTTAATAGTTGGAGAAGGAGATGAGGAGTAAAATAATGAATAAAACTGAGTTTAAAATAAAGTCGGTAGATGGTGTTACTGATTTACATGTAATTGCATGGTTGCCAAGTGAAGAAAGTGTGATTGGAGTAATTCAAATTGCACATGGGATTACTGAGCATATGGGTCGTTATGAAAAGTTTGCTGAATATTTCACGGATAAGGGATACGTTGTTGTTGGAAATGATATTCTTGGTCATGGCTTGTCCGTGAGTGATAAGAAAAAGAAAATGTATTTTGGTAAGGAAAATAGTTGGTTTGATGTGGTAAAGGATTTCTTTAATATATATGAAACTTTTCATGAAAAATATACGAATGTTCCATATATATTATTAGGTTTTTCTTTAGGCTCTTTTGTGGTAAGATCATTTTTAAGTTTATATCCTGATGCTGAAGTTAGTGATGTTATTTTGATTGGTACAGGTTATGGTTCTAATTTAAGTTTAAAACTTGGTAAAATGGTTGCTAATTCGGAAGCTAAAAAAGTTGGAGAAGATAATTCAACAAAAAAGATTAATAAATTGGCTTTGGAAAATTATAATAAATATTTTGATCCAGTAAAGACAAAATGTGATTGGTTATGTTCAAATGAGGTAGCTTTAAATGACTATTTGAAAGATCCATTAGTGGGAAAAGATGTTTCTTGTGGATTATTTAGAGAACTTTTAAATGGTATGATGTATTGTAATAATCTAAAAAACATAGAAAAAATAAAGAAAATGTTACCTATATTATTAATTTCTGGTAAGGCTGATCCAGTAGGTGGGTTTACAAAAGGTATTGTAAAATTGGAACAGGTATATAGAGTTCATGGTATTCAAAGAGTTCATGTTAAATTTTATGATGAAATGAGACATGATGTTTTGCATGAGGAAAAAAGTGAAGAAATTTGTAATTATATTTACAGATGGGTTAAAAATAATCATAAATTTGATGAAGAAAATTTAGTATAGGAGAAAATATTGTGGAATTATTTATTGTTATATTTTTTTGTTTTTTGTTGCCTATGTGTGTGTTGGTGAATCCAATACGAGATTGTGCAAAAAACGATAAAAGTTTGTTTAAAGAATATAAGGGAGAAGTTTTCTTATTTTTTATTTTTATGATTGGATCTTTTGTGAGACTATTTGCGATTGGAAGATTTCCGAATGCTTTGAATGTTGATGAAGCTTCAAGTGGATATGATGCTTTTTCATTAATGAAGTGGGGAGTAGATAGAGCTGGAAATCCATATCCTGTTTATTTGTATGCTTGGGGTAGTGGGCAGAGTGTATTGTATTCATATTTGATGATTCCAGTTATTGCGGTTACTGGCCTTACAGAGTATGGAATTAGATTACCGATGGCAATTACAGGTGCTATTTCTTTATATGTGTTTTATTATTTAATAAAAAATATTTTTGATAATAAAAAGTATGGAATTATAGCTACGGCTTTTTTTGCGATTTGTCCTTGGCACATAATGAAGAGCAGATGGGGAATGGAATGTAACATATTTCCTGATTTAATTCTACTTGCATCTTTGTTATTAGTTTTAGGATTAAAAAAGGAAAAAACAGGCTTACAAGTTCTTGCTTTTGTTGTTTTGGCTATTTCAAGTTATTCATATGGTACAAGTTATTTATTTTTGCCAGTTTTTGTGCTTGGGACATTAGGTTACTTGATTTACAAAAAAGAGTTAACTGTAAAAAAATCTATAATTTATTTATTAGTTATGTTTGTACTTTGTATTCCAATAATAGTTTATATTTTTATTAATACATTTGGTTTAGAACAAATTACAATTGGAAAAGTTACAATTCCTAAGTTATTGGTAAATAGATATGATGAGGTGTCTACAGTTTTCTCAGGAAATATTTTTGAAAATTGCGTAAATAATTTATTAGAAACTTTAAGAATTTTAATACTTCAAAATGATAAATTGGAATGGAATGCAATTCCTCAGTACGGATTATTTTATTTAATTAGTATTGTATTTTTTATTATTGGATTGAGAGCATGTGTTAAAAAGTATAAGGAAAATATTTTTAATCAAATAATGAATATTTGGATGATTGCGGCTATTGTTTTATGTGCTTTTTGTGTGGCTAATATTAATAGAATCAATATTATTATGATTCCTTGTGTTTATTATATTGTTGTTGGATTATTTGAATTTTTAACTAAGTATAAGCAATTAACTGTTTGTATTGCTGTTATATATATGGTTCTATTTATTGAATTTATGTATTCTTATGTGAATAAAGATTATAATAAATATTATACGTTTACTTCAGGAGTTGAAGATGTTGTAGATTATTGTAAATCGCTTGATGTTGATAATATTTATTGTAAGTATTCTTTTAAAGAACCTTTTATGTATTTTATGTTTTATGGACAGGAAGATGTTAGAGAATATTTAGATACGGTTGAATATTTTGAAGAAGGTCGAACTTTTGATAATGTACGTTCATTTGGAAAATATAAATTTTATTTACCAGAAGAAATTGAAAAAAATAGTGTAATTATTGTTCCAAAAAATACAGAAATTAAGTATAATGATGAAAGTGCTCAAAAGGTAACGATTAACCAATTTGATATATATGAATTTTAAATTTAGGAAGGAATAAGAGATGTCTAAATTAATTGTTGTTGATGGAAATAGTATTGTGAATAGAGCTTTTTACGGAATTATGGGAAGTAAAATGCTACAAACGGCTGATGGAACATATACTAATGCAGTGTATGGATTTTTAGCTATATTGTTTAAAGAATTAGATGAAGTGAAGCCTGATTATATAGCAGTTGCTTTTGATTTGAAAGCTCCAACTGCAAGACATAAAATGTATGATGGCTATAAAGCAAATAGAAAAGGGATGCCTGAGGAACTTGCAGCACAGATGCCTATTTTAAAAGATGTTTTAAGAGCAATGAATATTACTATAATTGAAAAGGAAGGTTATGAGGCGGATGATGTTTTAGGAACTTTGTCACGTATTGGTGAAAATTCTGGCTTGGATGTTGTTTTACTTACTGGTGATAGAGATTCTTTTCAACTTGCTACAGATAAAGTTTCTATATATATTCCAAGAACTAAGGCTGGAAAAACAGAGACAGAAATTTTTAATAGGGATAAGGTTTTAGAAGTTTATGGTGTAGAGCCTAAGCAAATGATTGAAGTTAAAGGATTACAAGGAGATACTTCAGATAATATTCCTGGCGTTCCTGGAATAGGTGAAAAAACAGCGTTATCTCTTGTAAAAAAATATGGAACGATAGATCATTTATATGAGTGTGTTGAGAATAATACTGATGATTTAAAAGGAAAACAAAGAGAGAAGATTGCTGAAAATAAAGAATTAGCAATGCTTTCAAAAACATTAGGTACAATAAATTTAGAAACTCCAATTGAAAAATCTATTGATGATTTGAAAATGAAGGAATGGAATAAATCTGAAGTTTATAAAATTTTCAAGGAATTAAAATTTAACAGATATATTGATAGATTTAATTTGAAAGAAGAAATAGTAGAAAATGATAATGTTGAACCTACTATGACAATGGATTTTGAGAAAGCGGTTATAAATGCTGAAAAATTTAATGATATAAAGAAAAAAGTTATAGAAAATAAGGTATGTTATTTTTATGTTGAAACAGTAGAAGATACTAATTCAATTATAAAGAAAAAAATTAAATCAATTAGTATTTATATAAAAGATGAAAATAAGGTATATGATTATAAAGTTTCTAATATTCTTGAATTGAAGGATATTTTCGAAAGTGAAGACGTACTAAAATGTAGTTATGATTTGAAGGATATTTATATTTTGTGCGAAGAAGCGGAAATTAATCCTAAGAATTTTATGTTTGATATTAGAATTGCAGGATATTTGCTTAATTCAACAACAAATCAATATTCGATATCAGATTTAATGAATGAATATTTGGAAATAGATATTAATGTTGATGATGGTAAGCAAGAACAATTAAATTTATTTGATGTGCAAGAGGAAAAAGAGAATGAGCAAATTGCTGTATATGCTTATTCTATTGGAAATTTACATGATGTTTTGGAAAAAGATTTAAAAGAAAATGGTATGTATGATTTATTTAATAATATCGAAATGCCTGTATTAGAAGTTCTTGCAGATATGCAATATAGAGGAATGTATGTGGATAAAAATGAATTAATTGCATATGGTGATGAGTTAAAGGTTAAATTGGATGAGTTGACAAATAAAATTCATGAATTAGCTGGTGAAGAATTTAATATAAATTCAACTAAACAGCTTGGAGAAGTTTTATTTGAAAAATTGAAATTGCCTGTTATAAAGAAAACAAAAAATGGTTATTCAACTGATGTAGATACTTTAGAGAAATTGCAATGTGAGCATGAAATAATTGAGTATATCTTAGAATATCGTCAATTAGCAAAATTGAATTCTACTTATATTGAAGGAATGATACCATATATTAATAAAAATACTGGAAGAATTCATTCTTATTTTCACCAAACTGTTACTGCTACAGGAAGAATAAGTAGTACAGAACCTAATTTGCAAAATATTCCTACAAGAATTGAAATTGGAAAGAAATTAAGAAAGGTTTTCAAACCTGCAGAAAATAAAATATTTTTAGATGCTGATTATTCTCAAATTGAACTTCGTGTTTTGGCTCATGTTTCTAAAGATGAAACTATGGTTGATAACTTTATTCATGACGAGGATATTCATGCTCAGGCTGCTTCAAGAGTTTTTGGTGTGCCACTGGATGAAGTAACGAAAGAGTTGAGAAGTAAGGCTAAGGCTGTTAATTTTGGAATTGTTTATGGTATTAGTGATTTTGGTTTAGCTGGTCAAATTCATTCTTCTAGAAAGCAAGCAAAACAGTATATAGAGCAATATTTGGAAAAATATAATGGAATAAAAACTTTTATGGATGAAGCTGTAGAGGATGCAAAAAAGAAAGGTTATATTGAAACAATGTATAACAGAAGAAGATATATTCCTGAATTAACTTCTAAGAGTTATATGGTTAGAAAGTTTGGAGAGAGAGTTGCAATGAATACTCCAATCCAAGGTACAGCTGCTGACATTATGAAGATTGCTATGATAAATGTTTTTAGAGAATTGAAAAATAGAAATTTAAATTCAAAAATCGTTCTTCAAGTACATGATGAATTATTAATTGAAACAGATATAAAAGAGAAAGATGAAGTTAGAGAAATTTTAGTTAATAATATGGAACATGCTGCTAAATTGTTAGTTCCACTTAAAGTGGAAGTGGCAGAGGGCGAGAATTGGTATGATGCTAAATAGAAGAAAGGCTGATAAATGAAATTTAAAATTTGGACTGTTTTAGTAATTATTTGCATACTTACGAGTGCAATATTTGTGTTTAAAGATAAAATATTAATAAAGTTTTATCCTGATAAGTATTCTGATTATGTAGAAAAATATTCAGAAGAATATGGTGTTGATAAAAATCTAGTTTATGCTGTGATAAAGCAAGAAAGTAATTTTAGAGAAAAAGCTAAATCTAGTAAGGGGGCTAAAGGGCTTATGCAGATTATGAATGATACTGCAATTGAAATTGCTGAAGAGCTTGGTTATAGTGGTGTGAATTTGTACAATGCTGAGACAAACATAAATATTGGAACAAAGTATTTAGCTGATTTGATAGAAAAATATGAGAATCCTAAAATCGCTATTGCTGCTTATAATGCTGGCTTTGGAAATGTTGATAAATGGATTGCTCAAGGGATTATAAAAGAAGATGGTTCGAATTTAGAAGAAATTCCATATAGAGAGACAGAAATGTATTTACGCAAAGTAATGAAAAATTATGAAATGTATAATAAATTGTATGGCGTACAATAGAAGATTTATATTTGTTGTATAGAAGAAAGCTTATACAAAATTTTTGAATCACTGTGCAGAGATTAAATGAACGAAGTGAGTTCGATTGAAGCTTTTTACACGATTTTAAAATAAGATTACCTTAAAAATGTATCTTCATGATATGTTTTAATGGTAATCTTATTTTAAAGCTTTAAAGAATGTGCCAGTAAGGTACGAAAAAATTTTGATATAATCTTTCTTTTTTTAACATATTATGATAAAATGTGACAGAAAATACATGAAGTTAATTTATTGACTTCCTATGAAAGGAATGATTTATATGGAATTTAAAAAATGTCCTCGTTGTGGAAACTTTTTTCATTCAGATATGGATGTATGCCAAGCTTGTAAAACAAATGAAAATTTGGATATACAAAAATTAAAAAACTTTTTTGAACAAAATACTTGTACAAATGGAATTACAGTACAAGAAATTTCTGTTGAGACAGGAATTAATTCTAGAAATTTAAATAGATTTTTGCTTAATGATGAATTTTCTGGATATATTAATCAAGGAATTTCAAAATAATTTTAAACTAGGAGGAAGATTTACAGATGCAGAATGTTTTTAATACATTAGAGAGAAGAGGTTATGTTGAACAATTAACTCATCCAGAGGAGATAAAAAAATTATTTGAGAAAGAATGTGTACCATTTTATATTGGAATTGATCCAACAGCAGATAGTTTACATGTAGGTCATTTTATTTCTTTGATGGTTGCATCTCATATGCAAAAAGCTGGACATAAACCAATAATATTAATGGGTGGTGGAACAGCTATTATAGGTGATCCATCAGGAAAAACTGATATGAGAAAAATGCTTACAGTTGAAGATATTGATAATAATGTTGCTCAAATAAAAAAACAAATAGAGAAATTTTTAAGTTTTGAAGGACCAAATGCTGCTATTATTGTTAATAACGGTGATTGGCTTAGAGATTTAAATTATATTAATTTCATGAGAGAAATAGGAGTTCATTTTTCTGTAAATAGAATGTTAGCTGCAGAGTGTTATAAAAACAGATTAGAAACAGGATTAACTTTCTTCGAACTTGGATATATGTTAATGCAATCTTATGACTTTTTATATTTACATGATCATTATGGATGTAAACTTGAAATGGGTGGAAATGATCAATGGTCTAATATAATTGGTGGAGTTGAATTAATTAGAAAGATTGGTGCTGAAGATGCTTATGGATTTACTTTTAAACTTCTTACAACTAAAGAAGGTAAAAAGATGGGTAAAACGGAAAAAGGTGCTTTATGGTTAAATCCAGAAAAAACATCTCCATACGAATTTTATCAATATTGGAGAAATGTTGCTGATGATGATATTGAAAATGTTATGAAATTGCTAACATTTATTGATGTTGATGAAATTGAAGAAATGACAAAATATAAAGATGAAAGAATTAATGAAGCTAAGAGGAGAGCAGCTTTTGAAATTACAAAACTTGTTCATGGTGAAGAAGCTGCAATAAAAGCTGAAGAGGCAACAAAAGCTATGTTTGAAGGAAAAGGAAATGTTGAAGCAATGGAATCAACTAAAGTTGAAGTTGGTTGCACAATTACAGAAGCACTTGTTAATGCTGGAATAGCTCCTTCAAAAGGACAAGCTAAAACTTTAATTTCTCAAGGTGCAATTAGTTTAAATGATGAAAAGATAGATGATATTGCTTATGTGTTAAAAGAAGAAGATTTTAAAGAAGGCTATGCAATTTTGAGAAAAGGAAAGAAAATTTATCATAAATTGACAAAATAAGAAAATTGAAAAGTGGATTTAAGTTGATACTTAAATCTATTTTTTATATAATATGAATGTCCTTTGAACTTCCTGTTATATAAGAGTAAAAATATAATAGGAAACTTTTCCAAACTTCTTATCATATAAGATTAACAATTATGTTTATAACAATAAATAGCACGAGCGCTGCTTCTCTAATTAGAGAAGTGCGCTCGTGTGTGCGTTAAATTTGGTAAAGTGGTTTAAATTCTTCTTTAAGTGATTCAGGTAAAGAATCGTATTTCTTTTTGAGTCTACGCATATAGTCCTGAGTGAAGAATGCGATGTCTCTTCCTGAAATGTTGTCGAGTTTTACAAAATTGGTGATTGCATAGTCACATGCGTACCAAAATGCAATTGCTCTTTCACGTTCAGCTTCCATACTTGCGATGTTTGTTAAACTTGTGCTGTTGTTACAAATATAGTTATAACCAATGTAGTCAATGCATATTACTGATTGGGACGATGCAATGAGGATTGGTATGAGTGCCACGTCTTCATAGCAACGAAGATTGCTTGCTGCGATTTGGAACTTGAAAAAAATTTCTCGTTTAAACGCGAACAGCCAGTATACTGCGTATTTTTTACCTGGTTTTGACCAGAGCATGAGTGCGTCCATACCTGAAAGCATGGTTCCAGCTTCTTCGAGCCAGTTGTATCTTTGATGGTCTTTGGATTCATCGTCTCCGACTAAGTTTACCTGGTATCTTACGATGTCTGGATTTTTGTTGGTAACGATGGTATTTCCGAGAGCTTCAAGCAGTTTGGGATTGATTGTGTCGTCTGAGTCTACGAAGATTACATAATCACCTTGGGCTAATGTTGTGCCTCGTGTTCTGGTGATAGCTACACCTGAGTTTTCAAAGTGATATGCGTGAACTCGTGAATCTTTTTCTTCGTATTCGTCCAAAATATCTTTGCTATTGTCGGTTGAACCATCATTGATGACGATAACTTCAAAGTTTTCATACGTCTGGGCTAAGATGCTGTTTAAACAGGTCCGAATAGGGCCTTCTGCGTTATAACATGGAACAATTATACTGAATTTCAACATATCGTTGACCTCCTTTTCCATACGCGGCGGACCTTTTAAATAAGAGTCCTAGTTGATAAGTTCTTATGCTCATGATTATAATATGGAAGAAGCGTTTAGTCAATTGAATATTGCGAAAAAGTATGATATAAGTAGATTATTGACTAGATTTTATTAATTTTAAGACGAGGTGTTTAATTTTTTGATGTTAATGGAGCAAATAATTGAGGTTTGTCTTGAGATTTTGAATATAAGAAATTTTAAAATAGTGAGGTTTTTGAAATTATGAAGTATGGAGAGTTAATTGAAAGGTTGTCTTTGGAGGAAAAGGCAAGTTTATGTGTGGGTAATGATTATTGGCATAGTGTTGGTTTTGAAAAGTATGGTATTCCTAAGATTACTATGTCTGATGGTCCTCATGGATTAAGAGTTCAGAAAACTAAGGCTGATAATTTAGGAATAAATGAGAGTGAGATTTCTACTTGCTTTCCTGCTTCTGCAAGTTTGGGAAATACTTGGAACAGAGAACTTGTATATTTACTTGGAAAGACTTTGGGAGAAGAAGCTAGAAAAGAGGAAGTTAATGTTGTTTTAGGACCTGCTATTAATATAAAGAGAAGTCCTTTGTGTGGTAGAAATTTTGAGTATTTTTCTGAGGATCCTTATTTGACTGGAATCCTTGGTACAGAGTATGTTAAAGGACTTCAGAGCACAGGAGTTGGCGCTTGTGTGAAGCATTTTGCTGTTAATAATCAGGAAAATAGGAGAAGAACAATTGACGCGATTGTTGATGAGAGAGCTTTAAGAGAGGTTTATTTGAAGGCTTTTGAGTTGATTGTGAAGAATGCAAAACCGTGGTCTGTTATGAGTGCTTATAATAAAGTTAATGGTGAATATTGCAGTGAGAATCAACATTTACTTAAAGACATTTTGAGAGATGAATGGAATTTTGATGGTATTGTTATTTCTGATTGGGGAGCTGAGAACGATAGAGTTAAAGGCTTGCTTGCATCTCATGAGTTAGAAATGCCCGGCGGTAGAGGTAATGGTGCTGATGAAATTGTTTTAGCTGTGAAGTGTGGAAAAGTTTCTGAAAGTGTATTAGATGAGGCAGTTGATAGAATTATTGATGTGGCTATTAAGGGACAACAAAATTTAAAGAAATGTATCGGTTTGAAAGACCAGGTTGAAGATTTAGAGAGAAAAACTAGTTTGAAGAGTGAGGCTGTTGATACTGCAAGAGAAATTGGATTTGAGTATGATCAGAGAGAGCATCATGAGATTGCTAGAAAAATTGCTGAAGAGACGATTGTTTTATTGAAAAATGAAGATGGTATTCTTCCTGTAAAGAAGAAAAAAATTGCTGTTATTGGTGATATGGCGAAAATTCCTAGGTATCAAGGGGCTGGAAGTTCAACGATTAATCCTTATAAAATTGAGAATGCTTATGATAATTTTGTTGAGAACGGAATTGAGGTTGAGTATGCTAAAGGTTATGAAAGGATTGAGTCTGAGAATGATGAGTCTTTGAGAAGAGAGGCTGTTAAGTTAGCTGAGAAAAATGACATTGTAATTGTGTTTGCTGGACTTACTGAAAATTATGAATCTGAAGGTGTTGATAGAGTTTGTTTAGATATACCTGCTAATCAGAATAAGTTGATTGAAGAAGTGTGCAAGGTGAATAAAAATGTTATTATTGTTTTGGCAAATGGTTCACCTGTTTTAATGCCTTGGAAAGATAGTGTTAAAGCTATTGTTGCTGGTTATATTGGTGGTGAAGCTGGTGGAAAGGCAATTGTTGATTGTATTCTTGGCAAAGTTAATCCTAGTGGTAAGTTGGCAGAATCTTATCCTGTTTGCTTGGAAGATACGTCTTGCTTTAAAAATTATCCTGGAAATGAACTTACTGTTGAATATAAAGAGTCTGTTTTTATTGGATATAAGTTTTATGATAAAGTTGGAAAGAATGTGTTGTTTCCATTTGGATTTGGTTTGAGTTATACGGATTTTGAGTATTCTGATTTAGAAGTATGCAATGAGAATGAGAAAATTGTGGTTAGATTTAAGATTAAGAATGTTGGAAGTGTTGTTGGAAAAGAGATTGCTCAGATTTATATTAAGAAAGCTGATTCTGTTGTGTTTAGACCTGAGAAGGAGTTGAGGGATTTTGTGAAAGTTGAGCTTGCTCCTGGTGAGGTTAAAGAAGCTTGTGTTTGTCTTGATAAGAATTGTTTTGAGTATTTTGATATTGAGAATGATAGATGGCAAATTGAAGCTGGAGAGTATGAGATTTTGATTGGTAAGTCAAGTAGGAATATTGTTTTGAGTGATAGTGTTGTAATTGATTCTGATGATGTTTGTTCAAAGATGGAGATTTCTGAAAAGTATTGGACTGGAAATGTTCAGGATGTTTCTGATGAGGATTTTGAAAAATTACTTGGAAGAAAGTTGCCTGATAAGGTTTTGAAAATTGAAAATATTACTGCTGAAAATACATTGGAACAAATTAAGAATACGGCAGTTGGCAAGGCAATTTATGATGATCAAATCGAAAAGATGAATAGATTACTTTTGGAGCAAAATGTAAATAAGGCGACTAAAGTTATGATGGATTTACAAAAGCCTTTGAAGAAGTTTTATGAAAAGAAGAGTAGCAAAATCACTAAAGAGATGGTTGATGAATTGATTGATATTGCTAAGAAAAACAAGAACTTTAAAGAGTGTGCATTTGTGAAAGAATATTTAAAATGAGAGGATTGAAAAATGATTAAAGCTGTTTTTATTGATATAGATGAAACATTGACAAATAGCCAAAGAGAGGTTACAGAAAAAACAAAATTTGAGATTGCTAACTGTGTGAAAAATGGTGTGAAAATTATTTTGACTTCTGGCAGGTCTCGTAGGGAAGCTATGGATTTTCAGATGGCAATTGGTGCAAGTCCATGTATTATTTCTTCTAATGGTGCTTCTGCATATGATGCAGAGTGTAATAGAGAAATTTATAATGAGAGGATTGAGCCTGATGTGGTTCTTGGATTGATTGATTATGCTAGAAGAAATGGACATACTGTTAAGCTTAATTATGGAGATTCTTTGATTATGAATAAGGCGGCTTATGATGATGAGAAGCCTTTAGAGACTTCTTATGATGTGCTTGAGCGTGTTGCACGTGAGGAACAGGTGGTTCAGTGCGTTGTTAATGATACTGATTTTGCGAAAATGAAAATTTTTAGAGAATATGTAAAGAATGAGTACAATGGGCTTGATATTGTAAATGAGTCTAAGCGCTTTAAGAATCCTGACTTGAAACCAAGCAAAAGGTATTACTGTGATGTAGCTTCAGATAAAGTTTCTAAGGGGCATGCTGTTAAGGCGGTTTGTGAGTATTTCGGCTTTACGGCAGATGAAATTATTACGATAGGTGATGGTGAGAATGACGTGTCTATGTTTAAGCAGACTCCAAATTCTGTAGCTATGGGAAATGCGTTACCTATGATTAAAGAGAAGGCTAGTTTTGTTACTACATCTAATGATGAGGATGGAGTGGCTAAAGTGCTAGAGAGGTTATACTAAATTTTAAATAAAAATAAAAAGAGATGCCAATGTGATTTGACATCTCCTTTTTGAAATTACGGTATGGTATTACATAACCAAAGATTTCATTGCGCCATAGCAGCCAGCGTAGTTGTTGAAACCTGATTTGACAATTGTGATATCTTCAAGAAATTGCGGGTATGCATGTTTTTTAATAAAGCTTGTGGTTTGAGAGAATAGGTCATAAAATTCAAAACCTCCGCCTGATAGATAGATTACGTCAGGATTGAAACTATGAATTAATGACACTAATACTATTCCAAGTTCCTGCGCTGCTTCTGTAATTATTGCATCGATTTGACTATTATCTGTGCTACGTAATTTCTTTAAGATTTTAGAGCCTGAGCAAAGTCTTCCAATTTTGGTAAGACTTCCGTTTTTGTCAAATGTGGTGTTACCGTAAATTTCACCAGCAAATCCATTTGCACCTGTGAAGAGTTTGCTATTGATAGCAATTCCTGCACCAATACCGGTTCCACTAGTTACACTTACTAGTACTTTGGATTCTGGATATTCGATGGTGCCTGCTAAGCATGATGCATTGGAGTCGTTGATGAGATTAATTTTTGGACACATTAAGTGCGTGAAGTCTTTTGTACAAAGGTTTTTCAGACAGTTTAATGTGGTTTGACAAATGGATTGACCGTCGGTGGTACAACCAGAAAATGCAATTCCCAATCCATTAAAGGAGGTCCCTGCTGTGAGATAGAATTCAGTAATTTGATTTACTAAATATTCTTTACTGCAGAAGTCTCCTGATGGAATTGTGTTTGTTTTGATTTGGTTGTTTACGATGGCGACCATTTTGATGTTGGTACATCCTACATCTATGCCACAGAGATTGTTCAGTTGCCGAATCCCTTTCATATGGTTTACCTCCTTTTACTAAGAGTGTAATAATTATTATATCACGTTTTTGAATTGGTTGCAATTAGAGAGTTTTATGTAATAGTGTGTGATTATATTGATTAAAAATAAATTTCTAAAAAATATGATGTAAACTTGTTTTTTTCATCTGCAATCTTATTTACAAAAAAAGAAGAAAAATATATAATAATGCTAGTTAATAAAATGAAATGAGGATGGATATGAAAAAATTTTTTAATGTCATGTTACCTATTTTTATAATGGTTATTGTTGCTTGTATTTGTATAGGTATATATTTTGTTTTTACAACTGGTTCGTTTAAAAAAGTTGAGAATAATACTACTAATGTTGATAATACTACAGAAAGCGTTGTGTTGACTCAAGAGGAGTTGCCTAGAATTGGTTGCTCAGGAATCACTAAACAGTTATCTACTGCTGTTATAAAAGATTTTACTCAAGAGGAGAATTTAGCAGATAATGTACTTGATGTTGAATCAACAGAAGAAGGGTTTAATCAATTATTAAAAGATGAGGTAGATGTTTTGATTTCAACATATCCTACAACAGATATTTTAACTTTGGCAAAAGCTAGTGGAATTGATTTAGAGATAACACCGATTGCTAAAGATGGTTTTGTATTTTTTACTAATGTGGGTAATACGGTTGATTCTTTGAAAGTGTCTGATATTCAAAAAATTTATACAGGACAGATAAAGAATTGGTCACAAATTGGTGGAGATAATATTGATATTAAAGCTTTTCAAAGTCCTGAAAATTCTTCTGTTCAAAATGAAATGATTAGCTCTGTAATGAAAAATTTGGAGATGGTTGGAGCGCCAAAAGATATTTTTTATGCCAAGGGATATGGCGAGATATCAGATTTGATTGCAACATATGATAATACAGAAGGAGCGCTAGGGTATTCTTATTATTATGCAACTAAAATATTATATGATACTGATGCAAAAGTTAATAATACAATTAAAATTTTAAAATTAAATGGTGTAATGCCTAGCTATGATACTATAAAGAAAAATGATTATCCTATAATTTCAAATTATTATTTAATTAGAAATAAAAATAATCAATCAGAAAGTTTAAATATATTTACAGAAGCAGTTTTATCTGAAAGAGGAAAAAATGTAATAAAGGAGGCTGGATACGTTGAGAATTAGTAAAAATACAAAAATATTTTTAATAATTTTTTCTGCCTTGTTATTGCTTATTACAATTGGTGCAATATTATATAAAAAATTTAATACTGGGAGCAATTCTTCTCAGATTATTATAGAAAGTGCTCAGAAAATCCCTGATTTGAATTCATCAGATGTGACTGCTCAGAATTCTAATTCAAAGAAATTAACGTTAAGTGATAACTATTCTAACAATGGTTTGACTTATAGAACTGTTAGAGATGAAGGAAAAGATATAGATGTTGAATATATCCAAATAAGTGGGCTTAAGGATGATTCAGTTCAAGAAAGCATAAATAGTCAGATTAGAGAAAGAATAAATAAAATTTTAGATAGTAATAATTTTAAAAAGAATTCTGATGGAACAGCATATGTAAAAACTAGTGTTGAGGCTAATTTTTCAGATGTATTGTCTGTGAAAATTTTTGTTCAATTCAGAGAAAATTTTTATAAATCATATGGATTAAATTTTAGATTGAGCAATGGTGAAAAAATAAAATTAGATAATTTATTTACATATGATGCTCCAAAGAAAAATATTATATCTACTTCTGCATATAGAGCATTTGCATTAAATTATTATACTAATGAAGGAATTTCAAATGATTTTTATACAAATATCGAAGATGATGTAATTAGATTTATGGAAATGTATAACGATGGAGAAATTACAGAGTATTCTTTTACGCCATTAACTATTGATTTATATAAAGATGGAAGTACTGTAAGTATTGATATGACTAAGTATTATCAATATATAGCTATATATACTGATTTTGTTTCAAATGGTAATTTGTATAAATCTAATGAAGACGTTGCAACTAAATTACCTGTTTTTATAAAAAGGCCACAGTCTTTGATTGATTTATATGATAAGGTAAGTGATACTTGCACAGTTGATGTTATAATATATGGAGATGATGATTTTTCTTCAAAAGAGAAAACTGTTATCGAAAATTATAGAAAAGATTTGGAGCGCAGAATTTCTGCATATAAAACACAAAAGGGGATTTATTATGCTAATTATGTTAAAGTATCAAGAGCTAAAGAAAATGATGAAAATATTTTAGTATTTAGTGAAGAAGAATCTATAGCTAAGTCTGATGAAATTAAATTCCAAGATGAGATATATTCTAAAATTATTATGGCTGAAAGAGATATAAATAATTTGAATTACAGCAAGAGCAAAATAAATATTTTAGATAAAAGTTTAATTGAAAAGAATTCTAATGAGAAAAAATATAGTTTAAAAACGGAAAAAGAAATAGAAGAAGTAGTAGAAGAAAATACGGAAGATGCTACAGATAATCAGGAAAATCCTGAAAATACAGAGAATAGTAATAATACGACTAATAATACTGAAAATGTAGTTCAACCTTCACCATCTACATCACCAACTAATGAAGCACCAGTTCAAACTACTGAACCCAGCCCATCTCCAAGTGTGTCAGGTGAAGTATCTACAAAAGTTTATGTCTAAGAGGAGTGTTAGTAATGTTTTTGTTTAAGATCAAGACCTATGCTTTTATTGGTCCTTCTGGTACAGGTAAGAGTTATAGAGCACAATACGTTGCAAGTGGTAAAGGAATAAAATATATAATAGATGATGGGTTGCTTATAAAGGATAGTCAGGTAATTGCCGGTATTTCTGCAAAAAAAGCTCCTACAAAAATTGAAACTGTAAAGAATGCATTATTTTTAGCTGAAGACAGAAAAATTGAGGTTCAAAAAGCAATAAAGAAATATAGACCAGATTCAATTTTAATTCTTGGAACATCAGATGGAATGGTTGATAAGATTGCTGAGAATTTAGGATTACCACCAATTGCAGAAAGAATATATATTAATGAAGTTGCAACTCAAGAAGAGATGGATACTGCAAGAAGAATACGTGTTACACAGGGAAAGCATGTTATTCCAGTTCCTACTTTTGAAATAAAAAAAGATTTTTCAGGTTATTTGCTAGACCCACTTCAAATATTTAAATCAAAAGGAAAAAATGCTGAACCATACATTGCTGAAAAATCAATAATTAGACCAACATTTAGTTATCTTGGAAAATTTACTATTTCAGATAGCGTTTTTAAAGATATAATTGTTACTGTTGCAAAAAAGATAGAAGGTATATATAAGGTATTGAAAATTAGAGTTGATAAAACTCAAAATGATACTGCTGGTGTGCAATTGTATGTTGAAGTTTCAATTGAGTATGGCTCAAATATGGTAGAAGTTCTAAGAGTTTTGAAAAAAGAAACTAGAAGAGAAATAGAAAATTTGACGGCTATGTATATTTCAAATGTAGAAATTGTTGCAAAGCAAATTCATTTTCCAGAAGAATAAGAAAAAAGGAGTGTAGAAGTAAATGATAGTAGCAATAGATGGACCTGCGGGAAGCGGAAAAGGAACAGTAACTAAAGAGATTGCAAAAAGAATGGGATTAATTAATTTAGATACAGGGGCAACATATAGATGTGTTGCACTTGCTAGTTTAAAACATGGAATTAAATTAGAGGAAGAAGATAAAATTGTATCTTTGATTGATGATTTAGATATAGAATTTAAGTATGATAAAGATGATTTTATTAGAGTTTATTTAAATGGGGAAGAAGTTACAAGTGAAATCAGATCTTTTGAAGTAAATCAGATTGTTTCACCAATTTCCTCAATTGTTCGTGTTAGATTAAAAATGGTTGATTTGCAAAGAAAAATGGCAGAAGGAAAAGATGTAATTATGGAAGGAAGAGATATAGGCACTTATGTTTTTCCAAATGCTGATGTTAAAATTTATTTAGATGCTGATGTTGAAGAAAGAGCAAAAAGAAGATTTAAAGAAAACAAGGAAAAGGGATTAGATGTAACTTTTGAGGAAGTTTTGGAGAATATTAAGAAAAGAGATGAAAATGATAAGCATAAAGAAATAGGTTCTTTAAAAATTGCAGAGGATGCTGTTATTGTTGATTCAACCAAACTATCTATAGATGAAATGGCTGATGCAGTTGAGAAAATTATTTTGGAAAAGACAGGAGAAAAATAAAGAATGGAAGTATTGAGAAAAATTTGTAGAGCAATAGTTAAGCCTCTTTGTCATTTGGCTGCTCTAATTATTTATAGAGTTAGAATTGAAGGGATAGAAAATGTTCCTAAAAATAGTGCGTGTATAGTGTGTGGAAATCACGTTCATGCATTAGATGCACCTGCTTTGTTAGCAGTAACTAATAGAAAAATAAGATTTATGGCAAAAGAAGAACTATGGAAAAGTGTTGGATTTAGATTTATGGCTTTTGTATTTTATGTATTTCCAGTTAAAAGAGGAAAAAACGATACGGATGCAATAAAAACATCAATAAAAATTTTAAAATCAAATGAAATTTTAGGAATTTATCCAGAAGGAACACGTCATGGAATGGATAAAGGAATAAAGCCTAAAAATGGTGCGGTTACATTAGCTTTAAGAAACAATGTTCCAATAATTCCATTTGCTGTAATTGGTGATTTCAAGCCTTTTACAAAGGTTATATATAAATTTGGAAAACCAATGGATCTTTCAGAATATAAGGATAAGGCAAAAGATAAAGAAACTTTAGATATGTTAACAAATAAAGTAATGCAGGAAGTTTTGAAATTACGTAATGGGAAAGAAGAAACTACTGTATAATTATTACAAGGAAAGCCTTGACATTATAAAAATACTGATGTATAATCTTTTAGTAACTTGAAAAAGAGAAAAAATTAATTTTCATATAAAATACTAGTAAGAGCAAGGAGGGAATTTAAGATGGCACAACCAAAAAGAAGATGGTCTAAAGCAAGAACTGGATTAAAAAGATCAACTTGGAAAATAGAAGAAAAGAATTTAGCTACATGTCCACATTGTCATGAACCAGTTATGCAACATAGAGTTTGCTCAAATTGTGGATACTACAATGGTAAAGAAGTAGTAGCAGTTAAAGAAGATAACAAATAAGAAGAAACACATTTTTATAATGTGTTTTTTTTTATGCCTTTTTTGTTGAAATTTTAATGCTTTTGTTATAAAATATTTATACTTATGAAATAAAGAGGTGAAAAAATGTCAAAACCAGTAGTGGCTATTGTTGGAAGACCTAATGTAGGAAAATCTACATTTTTTAATTATATAGTTGGACAAAGAATTTCTATTGTTGAGGATACTCCTGGAGTTACTCGTGATAGGGTTTATGCTGAATCAAGTTGGAGAGGTAGAGATTTTACAGTTATTGATACAGCAGGGATTGAAGAATTAACAGGTGATACAATAGTTAATCAAATGCGTGAGCAAGTAGATATAGCAATTTCTGTTGCTGATGTTATTATATTTTTAACAGATATAAAACAAGGGGTAACTGCTGCAGATGAAGAAATTGCAGTAATGCTAAAAAGATGCAAGAAACCTATAGTACTTGTTTGTAATAAAGCAGACAATTTTGGACAAGATCCAATGGAATTATATGAATTTTATAATTTAGGGATTGGAACTCCAATTGCTATTTCAGCTGCAAATGCAAAAGGAATTGGAGATGTTTTAGATGAGATATATGAAAAATTTCCAGATGCAGATAAAGATGATAATGATTCAGAAGTTATAAAAGTAGCTATAATTGGAAAACCTAATGCAGGAAAATCATCATTGGTAAATAGAATTTTAGGCGAAAACAGAGTTATAGTTAGTGATGTTGCAGGTACAACTCGTGATGCAATAGATTCTGCATATGAAAATGAATTTGGAAAATATATTTTTATAGATACAGCAGGTATTAGAAGAAAATGCAAAGTTAAAGAAAATATTGAAAAATACAGTATTATGAGATCTAATTTAGCAATTGAAAGAGCTGATGTATGTATAATGTTAATTGATGCAACTGAAGGTGTTAGTGAGCAAGATTCAAAAATTATTGGTGAAGCGCATGAAGCTGGAAAAGGAATTATAATTGCTGTTAATAAATGGGATGAAGTTGAAAAGGATAATAACACAACAGAAAAATTTAAAAAAGAAATTTATAATGAATTACCTTTTGCAGGGTATGCTCCAATAATTTTCATTTCAGCTAAAACAGGACAAAGAGTTAACAAACTTTTTGAAATGATTAATAATGTTGCAAATCAAAATGCGTTAAGAATTTCAACAGCTGTTTTAAATCAAGTTATAAATGAAGCAATAGCTGTTGTTCAACCGCCATCTGATAAAGGAAAAAGGCTTAAGATTTTTTATGGAACACAAGCTTCAACTAAGCCACCAACATTTGTTATATTTGTAAATAAAAAAGAATTATTCCATTTTTCTTATGAAAGATATTTGGTTAATTGTATTAGAAATAATTTTGGATTGGAAGGAACTCCGGTTAGAATTATAGTTAGAGAGAAAGATGATAAATTTGAAAAATAAAAATTTCAAAAGATAAGGGGGAAATAATATGGTTGCGATATACATATTAGTTGCATTAGTAGCATATCTTATTGGAAGTATAAGCTTTTCAGTAATTTTTACAAAAAAATTGGCTGGATTTGATGTAAGAGAAAAAGGAAGTAAAAATGCAGGAAGTACAAATGTACTTAGAACAGCTGGAAAAAAGGTAGCAATTTTAACACTTGTATGTGATGTGTTAAAAGGTGTTATAGCTGTGTTGTTTGCAAAATTTATAGGAAAAGTAGATAATTTTGAACACACAGAATATTTAGTACAATTAGCTGGACTTATGGTTGCACTTGGACATACTTTTCCTATATTTTTTGGATTTAAAGGCGGAAAAGGTGTTGCTACAAGTTTAGGTGTTATAATGATAATTAACTGGCAAATTGGATTGATTTGTTTGGTATTTGCGTTAATTTTAATGATTTTAACAAGAATAGTTTCACTTGGCTCTGTTGCAGCTGCAATTTTATTTCCAGTGTTAACATTATTTATAACAGAAAATTATTCTGTGCCAGGTGATTATAGAATTTTTGGAATTTTACTTGGTGTGTTTGTTTGTTTTAATCATAGAGCAAATATTAAGAGATTACTAAAAGGCGAGGAAAAAAGAATATTTTAATTGCAAAGGAGAATGTATGAAGAAAGTATCAGTTATAGGAAGTGGAAGTTGGGGAGTTGCGTTAGCTATTTACCTAGCTGGGCAAGGATGCCAAGTAAAAATATGGTCTTTTTCAGAAGAAGAAAGAGATTTAATAAATAATGAAAGAAAATGTAAGTTTTTACCTAAGGTTGTTATACCTGAAAATATATATTGTTCAACAGATGCAAAAGAAGTATTAGAAGATACTGAATTAATTTTACATGTAACACCTTCAAAATTTACAAGAGATGTTGTAAAAAAATATAAAGATTATGTTAAAGATCAAGGAGTAATTATTTGTTCTAAAGGTTTTGAAGCATCATCTTTAAAAACACTTGATGATGTTGTTAAAGAGGAATTACCTAATTCTAAAATAGGTGTTTTATCTGGACCAAGCCATGCTGAAGAGGTTTCAGTTCTTATTCCAACAGCTTTGGTTGTTGCTTCTGAAAGTAAAGAATTAGCTGATGAAGTTGTTGATATTTTTAAAAGTGACAAAATGAGAATGTATACATCTAAAGATGTAAAAGGTGTTGAACTGGGAGGAGCGTTAAAAAATATTATTGCTTTTTGTGCTGGAATTTCTGCTGGTTTAGGATTAGGAGATAATACTTTCGCTGCATTACTTACTAGAGGATTAGTTGAAATATCTAGACTTGGAGTGGCTTTAGGAGGAAACAAAGATACATTTTATGGACTTACAGGTTTAGGTGATTTAATTGTAACATGTAGCAGTATGCATAGTAGAAATAGAAGAGCTGGCGTGTTAATTGGTCAAGGAAAGACAATAGAAGAAACTAGAAAAGAAGTTGGAATGACTATAGAAAGTATTGATAATATAGAAGTTGCATATAAATTAGCAAAATTGCACAACATAGAAGTACCAATAATAAATACAGTATATGCTGTATTATATGAAAATTTAGATCCAAGAGAAGCTGTAACAATGCTTATGACAAGGGATTTGAAAGAAGAATAAAACATAGGAGGAATTTTAAAATGGGATTTTTTGATGGATTAACTAAAAAAGGAGCAGAGATTTCAAACAGTTTACAAGAAAGTATTAATAAATCACAAAGAATTAGTGCTTTAAAAAAGAATATTTCTGAAAATAATTCTAAGATTTCAAGAACTTTTTCAGAGATAGGAAAAAATGTATATGAAAAAAGAACTATGGATGAAGAAGTAATGACATTCATAAGTGGAAAAATTGAAGAAATAGATAGCGCTAAAAAGGAAAATGAAGAATTAGAAAAAGAACTTCTTGGACTTAACAATAAAAAGAAATGCCCTGAATGTGGTACTGAAGTAGATATAGATGCTACATTTTGTCCAGTTTGCGGTAAAGAACAAGAAAAAGTTGAAATCGAACCTTTTGTTCCAAATGGAAAGAGAAAATGTTCTGGATGTGGTGAAGTTATAGATGATAGCAATGTGTTCTGCCCAAAATGTGGAGCTAAGAAAGAAGAAGTAGAACCTGTTGAAGAAAATAAAGAAATTGATGAAGTAGCTGAAACTACTGAAAATAACGAAGTAGCCGAAGAAACAACAGATGCTGTTGAGAAAAATGAAGATGTTGAAAAAGTTGAGGAAGTAGTTGAAGAAGAAAAAGAAATTATACCAGAAGGAAAAAGAAAATGTTCTGGATGTGGTGAAATAATAGATGATTCAGATATTTTCTGCGCAAATTGTGGAACTAAGAAAGAAGAAACAGAGGGAAATAAATAGATGAAATTACTTGTTCAAAGAGTGAGTAGTGCAAAAGTTGACGTGGATTCTAAAACAGTTGGAAAAATTAATAAAGGTTTTTTAGTATTGTTTGGTGTTACCCATACAGATACTAAAGAAATTGCAGACTATTTAGTTAAAAAACTTTGCAATCTTAGAGTTTTTAAAGATGAAAACTCTAAGATGAATTTATCTATAAAGGATGTTGATGGTGAATTACTAATTGTATCACAATTTACATTGTATGCAGATTGCCAACATGGAAATAGACCTAGTTTTGTAAATAGCGCTAAACCTGATATGGCAAATGAACTATATGAATATTTTGTAGAAAGATGCAGAAAAGAGGTTAAAAATGTTGAGACTGGAATTTTCGGTGCAGACATGAAAGTTTCATTATTAAACGATGGACCAGTTACGATAATGCTTGAAAAGGAAGATTAATTTGGATATCTTTCATAAAGATATTTTATAATATCATCTAAATTAGAATTTGATATTTTTATAAAAATATCTTCATCAAGGTTTATCCAAGCGCTAATATTGTATTTATCATTGTTATCAATGATTGCAGAAATTAGATCAACCATTTCAATTGGATTATCAAAGGTAATATTTTCAATTGATTTTTCAAATTTTTTGTTATAAAATCTTTCTAAGAAAGATGATAGTTCGTTTTGATCTTTACAATAAAGATTTAGAGTAGGTTTTTTCATAAAAAATCTCCTTTAAATATTTGAATTTTACTAATCTAGTATTAGTATTAGCAAAAAAGTAAAGGAAAAAACAAAAAAATACTAAAAAAAACTTGCAATGTAAAAAAATGTTGTGCTATAATAGTAATGTAGTAAAAATGAGCGAAGGAGTAAAGATATGAAGAAATCAAGTGTATTAAAATTAATGACTGTTGTTGTAATGATTGCGCTAATATTAGGAACAGCAAAAATGAGTTTTGCTGCTACACAAATTCAACCTATAGAGAATTCAGGTGGAAACTCAGCTGGAAACAATACTTTAAATACTGTTAATAATACTACTAATAATGTAGCAAATAATACAATACCGGTAAATAATACAAATAAAGTTGAAAATACAACATTACCTGAAGCTGGTAAAGAATCATCTTTAGGAATAGTAGTTTTAATAGCTTTAACTTCTATATCTGCAATATATACATATATAAAAGTTAAAGAGTATAATATTTAGTATTATATTAGAAGAAATCAATCAGAAAAAAAGGATTACGTTAGTAATCCTTTTTTGTGTGCAACTAATTTTATATAAAAATAATTAAATTTTCATAGTTTTAATATGGAGAGATTATAAAATAAAAATCTAAAAAATGTTCTAATTAAATACATAATTGTAATATTACATTTATGTAACATTTGTTGAAAAAAGAGTATACATGAAATATAATAATCACATATTAATAGTGGAGGAAATATTATGGCAACTTTTGCAGAATATATTTTAAATGAATCAGATTTTATTAAAAAAATAGATATTATGACTTATTTGAAGAAGAAACAAAATATATTTTTTAATACTTCTGTAATTATGAAAGCCGAAATAGCAAGAGAATTCATGGACACAATGAAATTAGATGTTGATCAAGGATTGGTGTTAACAGCTTGTTTAATGTATGATTGCTTGAAAATTGATTCACCAGAGGAACTTGTTAGATTGCAAAAATCACAAGATGAATATAGAAATTATTTAAGATCTTTAGGTTTTAATGATAGATTTTGTAAAATTTGTGCTGAACATTCGAGAGTTGGGCAAAATCCGGATGTAAAAAGAGAAAAAGAAAGCGATATATTAGAATTAGCAGATCAATTTGGTGGATTAATTATGCATAGATCTGATAGAATTGCTTATACTGTTCCAGAAGCATTGGAAATTTTAGTTAATAAAAATATGAAAAATTGCAATAATATTTATTTAAATACTTTCCAAGAATTTGTTGATATAATGGAGGGAATAGAAGTATGATGGGATTACTTACAAGATTTCAAAAAAATATGAATTGTATTACTAGAAATGATATTCCTAGTGCCGTTAGGGAAATATATGATACTATGGAGAGAAATGAAGCAGCTTTTGCTAAAAGAGAAGCCGAATTAAGAATTGGTGGAAACTTATTAGATGAATTGAAAAAGGCAAGAGCTAAATTAAAACATTTCGAAGAAGCTCCACTTTTACCAGGATTTAATATGGAAGATTTGAAATAGTTGTGACAATAAAAGGAGAAATAAGATGTACGAAGTATTTGCAGACATGCACATTCACATAGGAAGAAGTGAGAATAACAAGCCAATAAAAATTACAGCTGCTAGAAGTTTAAATTTTGCTAATATTGCAAAAGAATGTGTTGATAGAAAGGGAATTAATGTTGCAGGAATTATTGATTGCGCATCACCTTATGTTATAGAAGATATTGAAAAGTTTTTGGCAGATGGAGAAGCTTATGAGATAGAAGATGGAGGTATAATATATAAAGATAAATTATGTATTATATTGGGAAGTGAAATTGAAACGTCAGAGATTAATGAAAACGGAAAAACAGGAAGTGCGCATAACCTTTGCTATTTTCCTCATTTATCTGATATAAAGGCATTTTCAAAAGAAATGTCAACACACATAAAAAATATTACATTAAGTTCACAAAGAGCTAATATTTCAGCATATGAACTTATTGATATAGTACAAAAATATAATGGAATTCTTGTACCTGCACATGCATTTACACCACATAAAAGTTTTTATGGAAATTGCACTGCAAGACTAGAAAGAATTTTTAAAGAAAAATTTAAAGATATACCAGCAATAGAGCTAGGATTAAGTGCAGATACTTCACTTGCGGATAAGATTTCAGAATTAGAAACAAAAACATTTTTAACTAATTCGGATGCACATTCTTTACCTAAAATTGCAAGAGAATATAATAAAATGTTATTAAATGATATTAGTTTTAAAGAATTTGTTATGGCTTTAAAAAATGAAGACGGTAGAAAGATACTTGCAAATTATGGATTGGATCCTAAGCTTGGAAAATACCATAGAACATATTGTGAAGTTTGTAATAAAAATATACCAGGCGATGCACCTGTAACAAAATGCGATACGTGTGATAGTAAAAATATAACAATGGGTGTTTATGATAGAATAGAAATTATCAAAGATAAACCAGAGACAAAGAGTCCTGATTTTAGACCTGAATATGTATATCAAATACCACTTACTTTTATTCCTGGATTAGGTGCTAAAACAATAGATAAATTGTTAAATGCATTTGAAACAGAAATGAATATTTTACATAAATTATCTTATGATGATATAGAAGCAGTTGTTGGTGAAAAAATAGCTGATAACATTGAGGCTGCTAGAAAAGGAAAAATGAAAATAAATGCTGGCGGTGGCGGTGTTTATGGAAAAGTAACAAAAGAATAAAATAATTTTACAAAGAGAATTGAACAAAGTAGTTTAAAGGTATTGCGAATAGATAATGATTTTGTTATAATTCTCTTTGTGAATTTTATATGCCAATATAGCTCAGTTGGTAGAGCAACAGATTCGTAACCTGTAGGTCGGCGGTTCGATTCCGCCTATTGGCTCCATAGTGAAATCTGCTCGAACTTTTCGAGTTTTGATAAATAACTAATTCAGAAATGGATTAGTTTTTTTTGTATTTTAGAAAACTATTCCATTCTCAAAAAGAAAGGATGGAACTATGGTAAATATTATTAAAGAAGAAATTACATTAGAAGAATCACTAAAAAAGAAATTAGAGTTTATATGTGATTTTGCAAAAGTAAAACCTACTATTATTAATGGAAGTATTAGAAAAATTGATAAGACTAATTTAACTTATATTGAACTACATAGAATTATTATTAACAATATTACTTTTCTTATCTTTAATTATTCTAATGAAATATTTATAGAGAATTTATCTAATAAGATTAAATTATCTGAATTAGAAAATTATTTGAAAAACTGCTAAAACCTTGACTTTTAAATAAAAAGTGATATTATAAATAACCAATAAATGACAAGCAGTATTAGTCGTTTTGAAAGAAAGCGAGGTACAACTATGGTCAGATACATATTTAATATTTATAATGATTATTATTTTGGAGTTAAGGATATTAGATTTATCTAGTGTCTTTGACTCCCTTTTTTAGTGAAAGGAGTTGAAAAATTATGAATGAAGAATTGAGACTGAAAGAAAAATATTTTAGTGGTAATACATATTTGCAAGCATCAAATAAAAAGCAAGGAGAAGAAGTTTTAAAGATTCTATACAATATTGAGCAATATGGTGATGAAAATAAAGGCCCAGATTTAATTTCAAAAACAAATAATAAAATATATGGAATTGAACATTTTGAGTTTGATAGTACAAAAAATGATAAAAAAGGAAGTAGATTTAAACAACAGATAGGAATTATAGATAATAAGGTTAATAATGAAATAAAAAGCAAAGATAAAGTTCACAATACTTCCGTATTAGAATTAAGTCAAGATTTGAGCAATTACATTAACAACTATAAAAAAATATACAATTATCATTATTCAAGAATTCAAAGTTATTTCGAAAATCTTAATAGAGACTATCCAAGCTTAAAAAAAGAAATTTGGTTTTTTATAGAAGATGTGACACCATTTGGAAATCACTATCTAGATGCAGATTGTAATCCTGTACTATTTCAACCAATGTTAGTTAAAGAGTTAATTGAATTATTTGAAAATTCTCCTCTACTTAAAGGTATATTGTTTGCAACTAATTCATTTGGTAATGAGAAAAAAATATTTGCCTATCTTAATAAATTAAATAATATTAACAAATTAAGGAAAGAATGTGCAAAAGAATCAGTGGATAATTTGATGATTCAAAATTCATTATGTTTTACAACTTTAATGAAAATTGAAAATTTGGAGGACTTTGAAGATGAATAATGAAAAAATAAAATGTGGAATATACATGAGAGTTTCAACAGAGGATCAGGCCAGAGAAGGTTTTAGTTTACCAGAACAAAAAGAACGATTAGAAACCTATTGTAAGTTTAATGATTATGAAATAGTAGAATACTATACTGATGCTGGAATAAGTGCTAAAACTGGAAATCATAGACCAGAATATGAAAGAATGCTAGAAGATGGTAAAAATGGCAAAATAAATATGATAGTTGCTTTAAAATTAGATAGAATAACAAGAAGTATTAAAGATTGGGAAACTTTAATGGATTATTCTGATAAATATAATGTTGCTCTTGCTTTTGTAAACGATAAAATTGATACAACTAATGCCAATGGAAAAATGGTATCTAGAATTATGATGAGTGTTAGTCAAAATGAAATTGAAAGAACTAGTGAAAGAACAATTATAGGTTTATCTGGTGCAATTAAGCAAGGTCATATTCCTGCTCGTGCTCCATTAGGTTATAAACATATTGATAAAAAATTAGTTCCTGATCCACTTACAAAAGATATTGTAATTAGAATATATAATATGTATTTTGAAGGTAAAACTTACTTTAATATTGCTACTATATTTAATCAAGAAAAGGTTTTAGGAAAAACTAATTGGAAAGACACAGGAATATTAAGAATAATAGCAAATGAAGTTTATAAAGGCGATTATGTGCATGGAAAAAGAACAAATCATCCAACATATTATGAAAATGTTGTTGAACCAATAGTATCAAAAGAATTATGGGAAAATTGCCAAGTTCAAAAAAAGAAGAATCAAAAAAATTATATGAGAACACAAACCTATATATTTTTGCAAAAATTAAAATGCCCTAAATGTGGAAGAATACTTGCTGGTGGGGCTAGTCATAAGAAAAAAGCAGATAAATGGTATTTCTATTATAGGTGTGAAGATTGTAAAAATAATATCAAAGAAACTGAAATAGAAGAAACTATTAAAACTTTACTTGCTGATATTTTGGAATATGATAATGTTGTTAATGAATTCTTTTTACCAGTATTAAAATCTAAAATAAATAATCCAGAAGATGAACTCAAAAAAGAACTAAAAAATTTAGATAATAAAAAAGAAAGAATTAAAAAAGCATATATTGATTCATTATTTACTGAAGATGAATTTAAAGAAGAAACAAAAATAATAGAAAATCAAATTGAGTATATAAATTCAAAACTATTAGAGAATCAACAAGCAGAACAATTAAACTTTACTACTGATGATATACTTCTTAAAAGAGATATGGATTTTATCAATAAAGTTAAACTACCAATATCTTATTATGCTTTTAATGATAATTGGAACTTACTTGATAGAGAAAAGAAAGCAGATATTATTATGAGATATGTTGATGATATAGAACTTGAAATGATAAATAATAAATATGCAGTTAAACAAGTTAATTTTAGAAGTACCTTTTATAGTGATTTTGAAGAACTATATAAAAAAGGTTATATTGATAGAAAAAGACCTCTTGTATTTAACTTTGATGGTATATGTGTAGATACAAATGTTAGATATAGTGAATATCTACCAACTGAAAAAGTAATACAACATTTATATAGATTAAATGAATATTATGAAGTTAATTTTTATAAGGGAACACTTTATAAAGAAACTGAAAAATTAGATATGCTACCACTTAAAAATGGAGAAGTGCCTGTTAGAATATTCCCATTACAAGATAACAATAATGCAGATGAAACCTGGGTATCAATGGGAATGATTACAACAAAAAATAATCCAAATGATATAAAAGTAAATATTAGAGATGTATTTGAAACAATACCAAATGAAATAACGAAAGATGATATTGTTAGTCAAGAACAACAATAGTTGCTTGTGAAATTCTTGACTAACAAAAAATAAAAACATAATGGAAAAACTTTAAAACAAAAATTACATTTTTCGTTTTGAAGTTACCTATCAAAAAGAGTTTTTTGCTAACTTTTTTTGAAAAAAGTTATAACAAACGAGCACGTTTTGTTGTTGTAAGACAATGAAGGTGGGAAAAGTTTGTTAAATAAAATTATGAAATAATTGCTTACGAAGTTTGTAATTACTTGAATAATTTTCAATAGATAAAATAAAAAGCAGTGCTTTCTATTTTATCAGTAGTCTTATGTAGTTTTAATGATTTACGAAGTTTATCATTATTATGAAATAAGACAGGTGGATTCTAAGGTAGCCTAAACCTTAGCCCCCATATTTTGATACTTGTGTCAAAATCTATAGGGGGTTAGAGATTTTGACAAAGCAAAATTACCCTACTATAAATAGTAGGACTCTATTCTAATAAAGGGGGAATATAAAATATGAATGATAAGGAAGAATTATCTTATTCACTACATTTAAGTAATGATAAAAATAAATCAAAAAAAGCAAGAAGAAGTGTAAAAAATACTGAAACTGGAACTACTTCTCTATCTAATAATGCAATACAGAATCATCAACAATTATCAAAAGTTGATAAACATAATTTAAGAAAATATGATGATGACAAAGAATTAATTTGTACGATTAAGGGTACTTCATCTGTTGTAGAAGATACTAAAAATTTATATTTAGAACTATTTGAAGATGCAAGAATTAAATATAATGAAAAACAAACTAGAAATGACAGAAAGATAGAAAATTACTTTAATCATATTTCAAATGATAGCAAAAGAGATCTTGCTTGTGAGATTATTATTGAACTTGGCGATATGGATTTTTGGGCTGATAAAGATGATAAGTTTAAACATAAAATGGAAGAAGTTTTCAAAGAACAAATACAAGATTTAGAAGAAGTTGTACCCAATTTTAAAATAGCAAATGCCACCATACATTTTGATGAATCTAGTCCCCACTTACATATTGTTGGAGTCCCATTTAAAGAAGGTATGCAAAATGGTATGGAAAAACAAGTTGGTAAATCAGATGTATTTAATAAAATAAGTTTAGTAAATATTCAAGATAGAATGAGAGAATATTGTATCAACTCATTCAATAGAATTTATCATTTAAACTATACTCTTAAAGCAAAAGAAGAAGGAAGAAATGTTGATATTAATGTTGCCAATATGAATGAATATAAAAAGTTCAAACGAGAGCAAGAAAAATATAAAAAGCAACTTAAAGAATTAAATAGTAAAACTGATGAATTACAAAATAAATCCAATGAAATTACTGATATTATTGATAATTTAAAAACAACTATTATGAATAAAAATAACTACTCTATTTCAAGTGATGATGTAAATAAAATTAGAAGATATATAGAACAAACTAATGATACTACTTCTAATTTACGAAATGCTAATGACATAAATATAGTTTTAAAAAGATATGAAGATGATTTAAGAGAACACTCTAACGAAGTTAGAAATTTGAAAAAGAAAATTAAAACTCGTGAAGATAGAATTGAAGAATTAGAATATGATTTAGATAATGCAAATGACACTATTTATGAGTTAGAAGATAAAGTATCAGAATTACAAAAAATGGTTGATTACTTTAAAGAACTATGGAAAAAGTTTATAGAATTTCTAAAAGATAAATTCTTTTCTAGTAATAAATATGATGATTTTATAAATGATTTATATGATAAAAATATACTTGATGAAAATGACATTGATATTATACAAAATAATGAGAAAGACAAAAACAAAGATGATTTTGAAAGATAAATTATCTTTTTTATGTTTAGATAATGATTAAATATTAATTCTATGGTACAATATATTTGATATACAAATAGTAATTTGTATAAGAAATTATATTAGTAAATGAAATAAATTTAATAAAA
>OIYY01000102.1_pt1 | contig 62733 bp, 57 predicted proteins | sample 1588341 | NCBI WGS metagenome assembly OIYY01 (sample SAMN03283287) | human gut metagenome | biome: human-associated habitat; material: feces | host: Homo sapiens | place: Peru | collected 2012
TTGTATAATAAAATCAGTATATTTAAATATTATTAATAAAAATACATGTATAAATAAAGTTATTATTAATATATTTTTACTTTGATTTTTATATTTATCAATTAAAATGGCTCCTATATAAGCAATAATAATTTCTGCAATCATTAAAAAAACATACTTAGGTTCTCCATAAAAATAAAACAATAAAGAAGCAATTAATAAAATAATATTTTTATATTTTTTAGGTGTTATAAAATATATAATTATTAACGCTGGTAAAAAATAATACAAAAAACTAATACTAGTAAATAACATTTTATCCTCCTCTTAAAAAGGCACCTTTAAAGGTGCTTCTTTACTCTACTATTGTCATTTCTGGTGGAAGTTCTAGACTTCCCTCATCATTTGTTTTTTCTAATTCTTTTCCAATCTCATTATTTACATATTTCTTAAAATCATCATATACTGCTTTAGCTATATCTTTATCGGTCATTACAGAGAATATTACATTACCACTATTAGTAATATATAATTGTTCTGCAGAAACACAAATCCAACGTCCCATATCAATATTATCTAGCATCTCTTGCTTAATTTTTTCTACATCGGCAGTATCTTTAACCTTAACAACAGCCACTGAATAAGCTTGTGATGTTATCAATGGTACTGATACAACAATTGATTCAATATCATCATTTGATTTTAATCCTGTATAACTAGTAACTTCATCAATATTTTTTACATCTATTTTCATAGTTTCAAGTTCCGGTAAAACATTTTTATTATCTTTATTTATTGAATTAATCATTTTGATAATATCTTTAGTTGTCTCAAGACTACCTGTATTTTCCTTTCCTGATACTAATATAATTATACCAAATGAGATAACCGCTAGTAATATTAAAGCTATTACTAAAATATTTTGTTTTTTCATTATTTCTTCCTCCTATTTATATCTTAATTATACCATACTAAAAATATTAAGTAAATGTATTTTTACTCATTAATTTCGATTTAATTTTTAAAAGAGTTTATGTTTCCTTATTTATTATTAGAATATATAATTGCGATATTTTATTTTTGTTTTTGTCATAATATGACAATATTTGACAAAGTAAGATACAGCATTAATTTGACTTTACATTTGATGTGTAAATCAAAACCAGAATATATGTATGTCCTAGTTTTAACATTTATTTTTTTCTCTAGATATATTATATATTTCATTAACAAACCTGCTACGATGTAATGGATTTCTATTTACTAATAAATATACATTGTGTTTGGTTCTAGTTAAAGCCACATAAAATAATCTACGTTCTTCTGCAAATGGTATTTTTTCTTGATACCAATGATTATTAAATATTTCTATCATCCAAAAATTTCCTTTTACCATCGGAAAATCCTCATCTAAACCTATGATTATAACTTCATCACTAGTTAGTCCCTTAGACTTATGAATAGTCATACCATCTATATCAACATCAGAGCCTTCAAAAATTATTTTTGTGCCTATTCCATCTTTTAGACTTGGGTCATTATAAATTTTTTTAATAATATTATTAGTTCTACCAAGAATCATTATGTGAGAGTCTTTATTTTTTTCGTGTATTTTAATAATCAGTTCCTTTAATTTTTGATACTCTTCTTTATCATCAAACATTATATACTTAATTGGTGAACTATTTTCTTTGGTGGAAATTAATTTTTTAGGTATCTGCTGGCGATTTTCCATGATAAATTTACTGGTATATTCAATTAGTTTTTTGCTATTACGATAAACTTTTGATATTCTCAAATATTTAGCAGTTGGAAAATATATAGAAAAATTATATATGTATTCTATTTTAGAACCTGCAAATGAAAATATTGTCTGCCAGTCATCTCCTACTGCTACTACTTTGGCAGCATTTTTATCTGATACATGTTTAGCTAAAATGTATCTATCTTCTGATATATCCTGATACTCATCAATTATTAGGTATTCAAAGTTTAGATTTTCCGTATTTTTTATGACACTAATATATTTGTTAGCATAATAAATCATATCACTAAAATCAAAGCCATAGTTTTCACTATTATAAAGCTTTGATTGATAATATATATAGAAATCATTAATAAATTTATATTGAATTTCAGCAGCAGTCTTCTCACTACCTTGTAGTTTTGAAATATAATCATTTATTACTTCCTGATAATTATTTCTATTAACTGATGATTTTATTCTTTCAATTACTGAATAAACAAAATTTCTAAAACGGAAGAACTGTGAAGACTCATTTTGATCTAACATAAAATTAAATATTTCTAGGTCTGACTTTTCTTTTAAAGTAAAACCCATTTTTAGTAGTTCCTCTTTTAACTTTACTATCATATCTTCGCCTTTTTGATAATCAAGAGCAATAAACTTAGTATGATGTTTGGCATGGTAATATTCTTTCATTCTTTTAATTTTATTGTATCTTGATAGTTCATTGTCTTCATATGTTGATAAGCCAAAATATTCTATATATACTGGCTGCCCATGTAGTGATAAGGTAAAGTCAGGATGATAACTTCTTCGCTCAGGCATTAAATTTTCGTATATTTTTTCATATTCATAGTCAACATTATTTCTAAATAAAAAATTTGCTATTAGTGCTTCTCCCTTAGATTTTACAAGTTCACCTTTTATGGTATAAATCACTTCTTTATTTAGAGACATTTCTATACCATCTTCAATCCACTGATGTAAATCTATTTTATCTTGTAATTCACTTTGCTTGTAACTTTCAAAATATTCTTCAAAAGTCTGATATTTATCATAATTTTCTTTAAAATATTTACCAAAGGCTCTACTGTGATCTACTGTTTCAATAGTAAAAACATTAATTAGGTCTTTTAATCTTTCTTTGTCTGGGAAGATTTCTTCTTTAAAGAATTTTAAAAATATTTGATTTTTTAAATTGGAATCTACGACATAGCATTTATGTTCTTTAAATATTTCTCTAATATACATAAAACCAAGCGAATGGAATGTTGTTACTCTAGCAGGTATTCCAAAATCTATAACTATTCTTTTTTCTAATTCTTGAGTAGCCTTCTTTGTATAACTCATCACTAATATTTTTGATGGATTTACTTTTTTGATGTCTACAAGAAATTTTACTTTGGAAGCCATTGTTGTTGTTTTACCAGTACCCGCTCCTGCAAGAATAAGGGAGTATTCTTCATCTGACAAGATAGCTTTTATCTGTTCTTCATCTAAGTGAATTTCTGGATCTATATCATTATACATGGTATCAAAATATTCTTTGTATTTAATATATTCCTTATCTAATACTTTATTATTGTAGTTATCTAAATTAAAATTAGCCGGAATGATATCGGGAATGGTGTTTTTTATATTTTCAAAAAGATAGTTTGAAATATACTCTTCTTTCTGTAATTTATTTAAAAACTCTTCTCTTAGTTTTGATACTTCCATATTGATACACTTCCTTTATTGTAATTATAACATAGGTAATTAAACTTTTGATATATTAATTGTAAAAATTTGGTAATTACTTAATTTAAAATTGTTCATTATGAAGACCTTAGGCTTCATAATGCCCCGAAAGACTATAGGCTTAAGGGGGAGTGCAAAGAAAAAGAAAATATATTGTTATATACTTTCTATATGAATATTATCCTACGATTAATATTTGACCTATATTTAATAGATTTGAACTAAGATTATTTAATTCTTTTAGTCTATTTACTGTTGTGTTATACTTTTTAGCTATAGAATATAGAGAATCTCCTGATTTAACTGTATAAGTTGTTTCCCTTGAAGTACCTAGTGGTATTCTTAATACCTCTCCTATTTGGAGAGTATTGGTAGTAAGATTATTGGCTCTTTTGATGGCATCCACAGTTACATTATATTGATTTGCTATCTTGTACAAGGAGTCACCTGATTTAACGGTATAATCTACTGTATTTGATGATGGTGTTTCTGATGATGTGGTTGGTAGTTTTAAGACCTGACCTACGGATAAAATGTTTGAAGTAAGGTTGTTTACTCTCTTTAGTTCATCTACTGTGGTATTATATTTTTGGGCTATTTTATATAAAGAATCTCCACTTTTTACTGTGTAAGTATTTTCTGGAGTAAGAGGACTTGGCAGTTTTAGTGTCTGGCCTATTACGAGGTTATTCGATGTTAAATTATTTAATTTTTTTATTTCATCAACAGTGGTGTTATTATTTTGGGCTATCTTGTATAGTGAGTCACCACTTTTTACTGTATAAATATTAGTTTCCCCTTCATATACTTCTTTTGATGGTATTCTTAGGACCTCTCCTATCTGGAGAGTATTTGAGGTAAGGTTGTTTTCTTTTTTTAATTCTGAAACAGTGGTACCTAGTTTATTGGCAATGCTATATAATGAGTCGCCCTTTTGTACTATGTATGTATTGGTTATTAATCCTTCAGGTGGTGTGTATGGTACTCCTATATAGTTTGCTACTGCTGAAATGACGGCTTCTGCTAGTTCTTCATAGTTTTCTTTTAGAAAGTTTACATCTTTGGCATTATCTATGAAGCCATATTCAACAATTAGTGGTTCTAGGTTGCCAGTATCTCTGTGGATGAAATAATAGTCTTTGGAAGTGTTTGATGGTAGTCTTCTTTGATAGTATTTTCTTGTTTCTTGTCCTGCAGCCCCGATATTGCTCAGAATATTTTTGGCTAGGGTATCTTTGTTTCTTAGGGCGTATATGACTTCGGCTCCTTCGCCGCCTCCTGAATTAACATGGTTCGATATTAGGATGACATCGCTGGAATTGCCAAACTTACCCAAGATATTGCTTACTCTCTGTGATGGAGATAGTGTGGTATCTGAGTCTCTAGTTATAGCTACGGGAATGCCTAGGTCTTTAAATCTATCATACATATACTTTGATATTAATAGATTGTAGTCTTTTTCTAGCAAACCATTTCCTGTAGCTCCCGAATCCGATCCTCCGTGACCAGGATCAATTACTACTTTACGGACCTCTCTATATTCATTATTATTCATAGTTATCACCTTCAAAGTAGTATATGTAAATAATGTTAATTTGGTTAACTTGACTAGAAGAAAAAGATACTATTTTTTAGTACCTTTAATCTTTATTTAATGTGTTATTTATTATTTTTCTTATTTCAATAATTCTTTTTTTCATAAAGTCTGGATTATCTTTAAACCATTTTATGTTAAGTGGAGATGGATGTGGCAGAACTATTGCTGGTTTATTAAATAATATATTATTTTTAAATATTAGGTCATTATAATTTTCATTTGGAAAAAATGTTTTAGCGGCTTGGGCTCCAATTATTATGTATAATTTATTATCTATATATTCTAATTCTTTCTTTATCCATTTTTCGTAGCATATTTTAGGTGGTGCTTTGTCATTACCATTTTTATCTTTTCCTGGGTAGCAATGCGCTAAGGCTGTGATAAAGAAGTTATCTGGATTATAGAATTCTTCATCGGTTATTTGATACCATTCATATTTTAATTTTTTACCGCTTTGATCAGTAAATGGCTTTAGTGTAGTATCTACCGTTTTAGATGGTGCTTGACTTATTTGAACTATTTTTGAAGTAGCTGAACCTATGACTACTGGATGCGGTTTGAAACCAAACTTATCTTCACAAATATTACATTTTCTTATTTCACTTATTAAATTACTAAAGTCTTTTCCCATAATGCCTCCTGATACATTTAGTTTATTATATCATATTTTTATTATTTTTATTTCTATTTTTAGTATTGTTAAATTTTTAAATACATCATCTTATTATGATTTCACACAATTAAATCAATGTAATTATTGAATTTATATTATCTCCTATTGTAAAAAGATACTAATTTTATTTTTTAGTATCTTTTTGATATTTAATTTATAGCGATGTTATTTATATATAATTTGTAACCATTGAAATCTGTATTGCTATTGGTAGTATCGGTATTATCTAATGATGTTAGGTAAGTATCTCTGTAAAAAGACAATATCTACGTTTAAATTTTCTTTCAAATAAACTTAACTTATTAAAATTTGAAAATTCATTTTGTAGATAATTAAACCTATGATTTACAAGTTCTTTATTTAAGAATTTTGGTATTAGTTTATCAATGTTTGACATTACTATATTTATATCTTTGGGTATATCTACTAGACCATCTTGATATAAATATTTACCATATAATTCAAAATCTTTATGTTTATATTTTTTCTTCTGCTTCTTTTTATCTTCAATATCAATGTATTTTATTTTGTTATTTTTAAATTTTATTCCTATTATATTGTTATTTGTATCTTGTACCCAACATTTGGTATATACAACATTATTAAAATAATTATCAGTTAATAAATGGGAATAATATCCTAATATTAAATCATCATTAAGTTCATTTTTGTATGTATTTAAAAATTTGTTTATATTTATCATTTTTTCTTTAGGACAAGATGGAAAAGGAATATTATCATAAAAATGTGCTGTATAACGATTAATAATGGTACCTTTATCTACATCTGGTATTAAATTACCATAATAAAATAAATCTTTATTTAAATTTAATTTTTTATTAACTTCTTTTGCTACTGCTAAATGTACTGACCAACTAGGCATTATATCACCTCTATCATTAATTTAAGTATATCATAATTTTAATAATTTATATGTTATATTGGGTTATTTTTACAATATTTTGATATTTTATATGTAATTAGTTATGGCTTATAATATAATACAACACAAATATTTTTAATTTAGAGACTATATAATAGGCTCTAAATTGCCTCTTAAGACCTAGGCTTAAGAGGATAAAGAAAAAAATAACATAGACTATATTAATCTACATTATTTACTTTTATAGTACTTACATACTTTATATTTAATATTTTATCATATAGTAATTGCTTATTTTTTAATACTCTTATAAAACTATATATATAGAAAATTATAAATATTAAAAATGTATTTAATCCTATTATTACTGATAAATAGTTAGGTATATTTTTAGCTAATAACATTTCTAAATGTACCACTAATGAAAATATTCCATAGTAATATAAATAGATAAAGATATTTCTTAAAGTTAATCTAAGTAATCTCTTATCTGGTACTTCTAATGATACATTTATTATTTTTCCAAAGATTGTTTGGTTATGGTTAAAATATGGAATGATAATAAAGTATAGGACCGCTAATAAAAGATTTATATATTTATTATTTATTAAAATTGATACTAACATTATCATTAGTAGATAGATAAAGATATCTCCTATAAAGAGTGTTATTCTTCTTAAGGAAGATACTTTTTGTCCTTCTTTTAATGATTTGGTATCGATATCTTCTCTTGTTGGTAAATGTTTTTGGATAGGACTTATTATTAAATAGCCCAGAAGACCTCCTAATGTGTTTATTAATAGGTCATCCACATCAAAATTACGATATGGTCTAGGATAGATATAATATAGTCCTGTTAACTGAGTTAATTCAAAGAATAGTGATATTAAGAAACTTATAATTATTGTTTTCTTTAATGAACATTTATAGTAATATTTTAAATATACTCCTAATGGCATAAACATTATTATATTAAAGATAACAGTATATATACTAGGCATAGTTATTATTTTTAAGATATTTATTTGTTTTAATTCTATAAAGTCCTCTATTATATCTTTTGTGAATGTTAATGGGATTAACTGAGGATTAATCACTTTCATTTTGATTACTTCTTCTTTGGTTGGAAGAGGTAATATTACTAAAAAGTAGATTGTCATTAGATATAAGATAAAGGAATATATTATTAAAGTTCTTAATTTGTTTACTGATCCATAATGATGATATTCATATATTATATATGGTAATGTTATTAATAAAGCTAAAAAAGGAAAGATTATTAAAGCTGCTTTTATTGGTACTAAATAGCTCATCTTATCTCTCCTTTATTATGTTTTTACTACAATAGTATGTTACTAAGAAATATCCTCCATAGATTACTACTAGAAATACGGCGGTTAAAATTATTGATGATAATAATGATGATGTTCCTATTGTTTTTAAGATATAATTAGCAAATTTTATTCCAAATATGGAGTGAATTATGGCAAGTAATAATGGAAATAAGAAGAATACTGCTATCTGATTAAATAAGGCTTTGTTTATCATCTTCTCATCGGTTCCTATTTTTCTTAACATATTAAATCTTTCTTTATTATCAGTACTTTCAGATAATTCTTTTAAGGCTAAGATGGCTGCACTTGATATTAAGAAAATTATTCCTAGATATAGTCCTACAAATGTTACCATTGCTCCTAGTCCTATAGATGATGCATAGATATCTATTTTGGTATTATATGTTAGTAAGGTATCTTTGTTAAAATGATTATTCATTATAGTATTAACCGTCTCTTCGATATCTTCTTTTTCTTCTTTGGTATCAGCTTGATAGTTGGCTGCTAAGATATTTTTATACGGATGAATACCTTCTAAGGCATTATCTGGTAATATTATTACTCCTGTATTAGTAGAACTTCCACTTAGTTCGATAAAACCATCTTGACATTCTTGATATTTTGGATAGTAGTTTTTACTATTTATAGTTAGTTTGGCATTATTTTTTAAAGCTATGTTTCGAATATCCGCCATCATCTTATAATTGGCTATAATTACATATTCATTATCTTTCAGAGTTAATTCTTTTTTGTTATATAGTTTTGCTAGACGATTGTAGTCACTTAATTTTATTAGTGTTTCTTTATCTTGATATGCTAGGAATGGATAATCTTTTTCTATTTGTTCTATTTGGTCTCCAAAAGAGTCTTTTAGGGTTATTTCTTCTACTCTATATGTATTTATATCTACTACATCTTTTAGATACTTATATACATCTAATCTTTGTAAGGTATCTTTGGCAGTGGTGTTATAGTCCTCTATTATGTCTTTGGAGAAACTTTCCTCTTCTTCATCTGATAATTGTTGTAATTTTGAGAACTGAATATCAACGGGTGCTAAATCTTTTAGATTACCTGATAGGGAGTTCTTTATGGATAATGCTGATGAAAAGATACATATAGTAAAGAATAGCGTTAGGCATATAATTGTCATTGAAAAGACTGTGGTATTTATTTTACTACTTATTTGACGAACGGTAAAACTATTTAGTCCTTTGTAGTAGTATTTTTTTAGATGCATTACTATCTTTAGGATTAGACCTGATAGTGACCAAAATATTAGAAATGTTGATACGCATCCTAAAGCTATAGGCAACAATATTCCTCTTATGGTATTCATTAGTGGTGAAGTACCAAATCCATCTGTTACTAGATAGTAAGCATATGATAGTGCTATGACAGCAATTATGAATACTATAGTGCAAATGATAGGATTTTTTAATTTTACTTTTTCGGATTTTTTATTACCATGTAATAGGTCTATTAGTTTACATTTGTTTACAATTATGGTGTTAAATATCATTACTATTAGATACATTATGCTAAAGTATAATAAGGCTTTTAGGGCCGCTGAAGATGAAAATGTAAACTGAAATTTTGTTAAGTCAGCTTCAAACATATTGGCTACTAAGATACTCATTAGTTGTGATAAAACTGTTCCTAGGGCTAGGCCTACTCCTAAAGAGATAACCCCTATTATAAGAGTTTCAAAGAAAAGGATTAGAGATATTTTTCTTTTGGGCATTCCTAGGGTTAAGTAGATTCCAAATTCTTTGTTTCTTCTTTTTATGAGAAAACGACTGGCATAGATTATTAGAAATCCTAGAATAAATGAGACAAAGACACTTACTCCTCCTAGAATAGTGGTCATTAGTTCTATTGCTTCATACTTTGACGATGAGACATTTAGCATTACTGTTTGACTATCTATGGCATTGAAGACATAGAAAATGGCTACTCCTAGTACTAGGGTAAAGAAATAGATGGCATAATCTTTGATACTTTTGGTTATGTTTTTTAGTGACAATTTAAAGAGCATCATTTATGTCTCCTCCTAGTAAGGTTACGACATCTATTATTTTATCAAAGAATTCTTTTCTGGTATCATTTCCTTTACGAATTTCGTTATATATTTTACCATCTTTTATGAAGATTATTCTAGTAGCGTAACTTGCGGCATAAGCGTCATGGGTTACCATTAAAATAGTGGCTCCTAAGGTATTATTTAAGTATGTTAGTTTTTCTAGAAGCATTTTTGATGACTTGGAATCTAGGGCTCCGGTTGGTTCGTCTGCGAGTACTAAGCATGGATTTGTTATTATGGCACGAGTTGCTGCTACTCTTTGTTTTTGTCCTCCACTCATTTGGTAAGGATATTTTTTTAGTACTGATTCGATATCTAGTTCTCTTGCTACTTTCTTTATTCTTTTATCTATTTCTTTGGGACTTACATTTTGAATTGATAAGGCTAGTGCTATATTTTCATAGGCTGTTAAGGTATCTAATAAATTGAAGTCTTGAAAGATGAAACCTAAGTCTTCTCTTCTAAACTTGTTTAAATCATTTCCTTTTAGTTTTGTTATGTCAGTTCCTCCTACAAAAATATGTCCGGCGGTTACTTTATCAATTGTAGATATACAGTTTAGTAATGTTGTTTTACCTGAACCTGATGAACCCATGATAGCGACAAATTCTCCTTTTTCTACTTCAAATGATATGTTATCTATGGCTTTGGTTAAACTTGATTTACTTCCGTAGTATTTTTCAATATTTTCTATTTTTAGTATATTTTCCATATTATTTTCCTTCCTTTCGTAATTAATAATACTAGATAACGGGATATTTGTCGTAAGTTTAATATTACAGTATATTACTTTTTTGTAAGGTTAGTCTTCTGGGTGATAAAGTTTATTTTTGCCAAAAGTTATTTTGACGATTGTATATTCTTTTTCCTCAGATTCTATTTCTATTTTATGTCCTAGTTTGGTACATAATTTTTTTGCTATGTATAGGCCCATGCCTGTTGATTTGATTTTATCTCTGCCATTAGTACCAGTAAAGGATTTCTTGAAAACATTAGGGATATCACTTTTTGGTATGCCAATACCGTTATCTTTGATGGATAGGACTATTTGATTGTTGTCTTCTTGTGTTTTTATTTGGATATAGGAGTTTGGAATATCTTTTTTGTATTTGATACTGTTATTGATAATTTGATTTAAAATGAATTCTAACCATTTGGTGTCGGTATAGACTTCGGTATTTTTTATATCGACGATTAGGTCAATTTTATTTTCTAAGAGGTCATCTTTATTTTTAAGGGCTACGGAGGAGATTATTTTTTCTAGTTTTACTTTTTTGAAGATAAAGTCTTCACTAGTATAGTTACTTCTTACATAATAGAGGATTTGGTCAATGTAGTTATCTAGTCTTCTTATTTCTTCGATATATTCTTTTGGTACTTGGTTTTTATGATTATGAGTCATAAGGATTAGACTTGATATTGGTATTTTTACTTCATGTATCCACATCTCGATATAGTCTTTGAAGTCTTTGGTGCTATTTATGTAACTACTGACATTTTCAATCATTGATTTATTGATGTCATATAAGGTGTTATATATTAGTTCTTCTTCATAAGTAGTTGGTTTGGGTAAGGTTTCTAAGACTAGGTATTTTTTATCTAGATTTTTGGTATTGGTTATGATGGTGGTATAGAAGGTTCTTTTTTGGAAATATGATATTAGGATGGTTATGATTAGTGTTAGTAGTAGTAATACTATGGTTACTATTATTAGCTCCTTTGGTACTTTGAAGGCTATATCTAATAGGGTTATTAGAATTATTGATATGATAGTTATAATGATTATGGTTATTTTATCTTTTAGATAGTTTGTTAATTTCATAATAGTATATATCCTTGTCCTTTTCTTGTTTCTATGGCATTTGGATAGCCAAAGCCCTCTAGTTTACTTCTTAATCTACTTATATTTACGGTTAGAGCATTATCATTTATGTATTCTTCATTATTCCAAAGAATGGTCATTAATTCATCTCGTGATACAATTCTATTTTGGTTATTTAATAGGTGCTGAAAGATTAGCATTTCATTTTTGGTTAGTTCTAATTCTTTATTATTGCCAGATAAAGTACCTCGTGATGGCGAGACTTCTAAATCTTTATATTTCAGTACTTCAGTACTATTATCTAATCTTTTAAAGATATTTTGTATTCTTAGTAATAGAATGGTTGGGCTATAGGGCTTGGTTATGTAATCGTCTGCTCCATAAGAGATAGATAATATTTCATCTGTTTCACTTGCTCTTGAGGTTACCATTATTACTGGAATGTTTGATTCTTTCCTTATTTCTTTAAGTAACTGCTCACCATTTTGATATGGTATATTTATATCTAAGAGAATTAGGTCTATATTACTTTTTAACACTTCTTCTTTGGCATTTGAGAAGTCTTTTAGTATTAATGCTTCATAGCCAGCATTTACTAGTAGTTCATATAATTCTTTAGATATTATGGTATCATCTTCAATTATCATTATCTTTTTCATATATTATATTTCCTTCTTTCTATAGTTATATTATATCATTATTTTAATGGGTTTTATATTACAAGTTTGTAATGCAGAAGAAAAAAGACTTAGTACAACATATAATCATATTTCAAATAAATAAAGTATTATCATTTTAATATGATAATTTCTATTAATAATGAATAATAGAAATTTTTATGATATAATGTTGATGAGGTGATACATTTGAAAAAGTATGAACTTTTAACTAGTGACGATAATATATTTAACACAATTAACGATGACTGGTTAGGAAGAAACAGTAAGATAATTAATCTTATGAAATTATTAAATAATGTTAATGAAAACATTATAATATCAATTGATGGTGAATGGGGAACTGGTAAAACCTTTTTTATAAAACAATTAATTTATATCTGCAATAATTACGATAAGATTGATAACATTAAAAATCATAAGGATTATGCTAAAGTGGAGGAGTTTTCAAAAAAGCATGTTGTAGTTTATTATAATGCTTGGGAAAACGATAATCATGATAATCCTTTAGAATCGCTAATTTATAATATTCTAAATGAATATCCTAAATATAAAAACCATATTGAAAATCCAGAAGAATTGTTTCAGGCGGTAAAGCCAATACTAAAAAATATTATTGAAAAAGGTAGTTTGGGATATATAACTAAAGACTGCTTTGAAAACTTAAAATCATTTGAAGATTTAGCTGATAGTATAGTTACAATCGAAGAAAAACAATCATCATTAAATAAGTTATTTAACAAAATAATTAAATCAGATCAAAGAGTATTATTAGTGGTTGATGAACTAGATAGATGCCGTCCAGATTATGCAGTAAAATCACTTGAAACATTAAAACATTTCTATAATAATTCTAAATTAAGCATTATAGTTGTAACTAACAATAAACAATTGAGTCATACAATAAAAAAATATTATGGTAATGATTTTGATGGGTATAGTTATTTAGATAAAATCTATGATAGCATTATTACGCTTGGAATTGATAATTTAGATAATTATGTTAAAAAACATTGTAAGATTACACAGGCTACTAATTTACCAGAAAATATATCTTTTGAATTATTTAAGTATTTAAATTTTTCATACAGAGAATGTAATAAATATATGTCAATGTACAGGATTGTTGAGCCATATACAAAAGTTAGAGACTCTTTTAATATGAATAAGTTTTTATTTGAGGCAGACATTTTGTTACCAATGGCTTTAGCATTAAAAATTAAAAATATAAATAACTATAATAGTTTTGTTACTGGTATTGGCGATGAAATAATAAAGTCATTTCTAGCATTTCTAAAAAATGATAATGATGAACTTGATTATATTAGATGGCTATCTGAACTTTTATCACCAAACGAAAATGAAACTTTAGAAGAAACTTTTATTAGGAAATATAGATGTGTTTTTTCTAAGAGGACTAGCTATGATAATTTTCCATATCTTGAGGCCATTTCTATGCTAGGAAATTCAATTAATTTTAATAATGATAATAGTCAATCAATAGGGATGGAATAATTATGATTTATAAAGGTATATTTTATTTTGATAAAAAAAATCATCCTGGAGAATGTGAAATAGATGATAATAATCATATATACTTGACAATACATGAAAGCAACATAAACGGTTATAAGAAAAAAATAACTGGAATTGCCGGTAATGAGACCTTAACATTATATAACTGTTGCTTAATTAGTAATGGAATAGGTTATTATAAGTATAGAATAAGTTATATTGTAAAAAATGGTATTAATATAAAGTATAAGAACGTAGATTTTAATAAACATATACAAAGTTTTAGATTTACTTTTAATCGTTTAGATGAATGGCTAGGTATTAAAACAATAATAAAAAGCAAAAATGAAATTAAATTTAATATACCAAATGATATTCTATTATATAGTGATGATAAATTAAAAATTTATATAAAATATTTTGAAGAAAAATGTACTTTAACTGATACATCTATTAGTAATCTTAGCATAGTACCATATATTTGTACAAAATCAACTTGTGTTATGAGCATAGAAAAGATTACAATGTATATTCAAATGATTACTAGGTTTTTTGCTTTACTAATTGGATATAGCGAGCAGGTAAGAACAATTAAATTTCATAAGATGTATAATTGGCAAAATATTATGGGAGATATCGAGGATGAAGTTGTAATAAATACAGACTTTAGCAATTGTTATTATAACAAAATTGGTTATTCTAAATTTAATTTAAGAACTTATTATAATGATATAAGTGAAAATATAATGATGCTATTTAGTAAGTGGTATAATATTTATTTTAATAAGAGATATAAAGAGGCTATATTTTTTTACTATAGCCCATATAAGTCTCAAACTATAGAAGATGATTTTTTAACAATAATGAAATGTCTTGAAAAATTTAGTTGTGCAACAGATAATATTAAAGAGAAAAAGAAAAAAAATAAGAACTTAAGAAATATTTTATGTGATTTTTACGATAAAAATAAAATAACTTTGGAAAAAACTATGAAAGATAGAGGTTTTAAAAAGGAATATATAAAAAATATAGAAGACATACATGAAGATATAGCAAATGCTATTGTATATCGCTATAATACAAGAGTAAAATTATCAAGTAGAATAAAAGCACTTGATAAAAATAATATAATAACCAAGAGATTTAATTACAAGCACTGTAAAAAGAAAGATGTTAATTGTAATGTTTATGATTATTTATCTAATACACGAAATTATTACACACATCTTGATACAAATGATTGTATTTTAAGAGATGAATATTTGCCAGGATACATTAGAAGGCTAGAAAAAATTTTTATAAATAATCTATTATTATTAATAATAAATGATGAAGACTATGTTAAAAAAGTCTTAGATAAAGATGAATATTTATCAATATATGATAATCGTGATATTTAATTTAAACAATAATATTTATATCTATCTATTTTTATTGATAACAATATTGTTATTATGTTTTATTTTAATAAAAGACTTAGCACATCTTAATGATGTTGTTAAGTCTTTTTTAATTGTTTATCTGTTATTTATACTTATCTTCTTCCCATTCATCAGTAATAAGTTCATCATCATCTCGTTCTTCTGCTTCAACGAAATCCGCTGGACTCATTCTTTCTTCTTTAGCTATTCTTTTATCCTCTTCTGATAATCCCCATAATTCTGCTTCTTTATCAAATTCTTCATCTTTATAATTTCTTTTTACTATTTTATTTGATTTAACATTTGTCTTCTTAAAAGATGACTCTGGAAAGTTAATATGTATTTTCTTTTTACTAAAAATATTATATATTGTTTGAAATAACCAAATTATAAAATAACAAAATAATTTAGTTATTTCAACCATCAAGATAAAAATATAATAAAACATAATAGCCCCTATTTTAAAGATATACCAGACAAATATAAGAGGAAAAAATAATATATATAATAATGTTTTAATAGTAACCACCTCAATCTAATTATATCAATAATTTAATATAAAGTCATTAGTTATGTAATTTACTTTAAAGTACCACACATTCATTTTTTTCTTGTAATAATATACATTTATTACTATTTTGAAATTCAATAGGAATAAATTCTCCGCAATATTTATAATCTTCTTTTTTACTGCTTCTTTCAAACAGATAAACTTTAGTATGTTTATTATATCCTAATATAATATCTCTGCATATTTGATTTGGTTTATGAACAAATTCAAGATACTTATACTTTTCTTCACTTTCATTTTGCAAAAAATATATTATTTTTTTATTATTCAACCATTTATCATCATATTCTCCTTCGGTTGTTTGTCCTTTTAAAATTAAAATATCATCCTTCTTATTATAATACATCCCCATCATTTGATTAAAATTATTTGCTATTGCACATATAGTCATTGTGTTAACTAGTGAACCAATTTTTAAATCATTTATATTAGTATATTTTATATTAGTTTTATCATACTCATTCATTATGTCAACAGCTGTCTTCAATCCATTATTGTGAATCAATTTATATTGTTCTTTTTTGATATCAAGAATACTTTGATTATTTAAAAACTTAACAATGTCCCCATCATTAGGTAAAGATTTAATTTTTTGAATAAAAAGATTTATTGATTGACCATATTCATTATAAAACCTATAATTTAATTGCTTTTCATTATCCAAGATCATTTCTTTTAATGATTTCTTCTTATTATTATCTGATATTTTTTTTGTTTCAGTTATATTATTACATATCATTGTGTCTGAATAATTGATGTTTTTAACTATATCTATGAAATTACCTACTAACTCTTTTTTTATTGATATTCCTTTGCCCCTGGTTCCATCGCTTTTTACCTTTCTTATATCAAGATATTCATTTCCATTTTCATATTTGATAAAATTTAATTCTATAAACACATTTGCCGAACTTCTTATTTTACCAATATGTTGAACCTGAGGATTTTTTTGTGGTTTCATTTCCTGTAATAATCTTTGACTATAGGAACTATTTTTTGTCATTCTTATATAATCTATTTTTTTAATAAATAACGTTGTTTTTTCTTCTCCTACACCTGTTAAACTTGGTATTCCCATTTTCAACTTGTTATAATCACTAAGTGATAATTTTTTTAAATCGTTCGTTGTTTTAATATTATTGTCAAATAAATATTCTTCAAGTAAATCATATTTCTTTTCGTTTAGTATACTACTAATATTTATTTCTTTTTCATCCAGTTCAACGTTATTAGTTCCCATTTGATTAATTAGACTCTTCAGTTCCATTGTCTACCACACTTTCGGTAATATACACTTGTAAGTTATCATTTATCATTCCGCTTATTAATATAGCGACTCTTTTTAGTTCTTCATTCTTTGCAACATCACTTAGTCTGTTTTCATCATCTTTAGAATCCTCTTTTATATGTAAAATTAAACTATAATATGCCATTTGCTTTATATATTCATCATTCAAGGCTTTTATTGACAAATCATCGTCTGTTCCTTTGGTAATATTTTCTTGAAGTTTTTTTAATGGTTTATTCTCCATGTTGATATATATTTCAATTGACTCTGTAGAATCCTTCAAAACACAAGGTAGTTCTTCATCATCACTAAAGAATTCTTCAAACTCCGTGCTATTCTTAAATACTGGTACTGTTGAAATTTTAGGTGGTTGCTTTGTTTGCTCATCTTTTGATTGATCGCTCTTTTCTTTATCTACAACTTTTATCATAATTGATGATGATAAATTTTCATCATCATACCCCTTAATATACAACTTAAAGAAAATGTCATCTCCAACTTTTACATCGGGAGATAATTTGAAGTTTATAATTCCATGACCGTTTTTATAAAATTTAAATCCATCGAAAATTAAAGCATTTTCATTTTCAAAAATGAAGCCAAGATTGTCTTCCATACTATACATCTCATGATCTGCATTAGAAGTATAGTTTAAAGCAAGGTCTTTATTTATTGGTAGTTCAAAATTCTCTTTATTTGAAATATTTAAAAATGTTGGAAATGCAAATAATTCTGGTAATTTTTGAGGATTGTTAGATTTTTGTTGTTTTGTACTAGGAATATCTTTGGAAACCTTTCCTATTCCACCTGTATTTAGAAAAACTCTCAATTTGTTTTCTATTTTTTTATTTAGTTCTTCACTCATATTTTCTGAACTTGCACTCAGCATTTGTTCTTTAAAATATTTATTCAAATCTATTAACTCTTGATCCTCCTGCAATAAGTCAACAACTTTCCTTCTTAATGCATCTGTATAATCATTATCTTGAAACTTTGCTCTATCAGAAGTAAACAAACGTGCTTTAATCCTGTCATCCATATTGTCACAATCAACATTAACAATTAAATGATTTAATAAATATGGTTTATTAATTTTTTCAAAAAAATTAGAATTTTCATTTCCTTCTACCTGACCATTAATTGTATATAATACTGGTGTAGTTTTTTCGTTATAATTTTTATATGAATCTTTATCAGTAATAATCCAATAATTAATAGTAATAGTTCCGCCGAAAATATAATCTGCTATTATTCTATTATTATACTTTACATGTTCATTATTATTTAATCTTGAATTGCATCCTAGTGCAATTATTACATTATTGTGATTTTCAAAATTTGTTTTGTCAACAGAAATTCTGTTCTCAGTAATTCTTATTGGTAAAATTGGATTGAATAATTTTTTATTAACAAAATGAAATATACTTTTATCACCTGGAGCTTTTGCACTACTTCTACCATATTGATTAATGTTCATTTCTATATGTCTTACTAATGTTCCTGGTAAAAACTCATTATTTTTATCAATTACAGATATCGGACAACCAGTACTTTTTAAAACTAAGTATTTATGTATTGGCGTTTTATAATCTAAATCATCAAATTCTTTTGTAATAGTAAATGAAATTCTGTTTGAATTATCTTTTTCCGGTATTGGTTTTGATATTATTAATGTATGTTTAGAAAATATATTAGCAGTTGAGCCTCCCTGTCCAAATGTTCCTGCAAGGTAAAACTTTCTTAATTTATTCCCCCCCTGTAAACTAAGAATTGTTTTTCCAAATTCTTCACTACTTAGTCCTATACCATAATCTCTTATCTCTATTGTTGGTCTCCATTTTTTATTTGACTCTAAAACATTTAATTCTACTAAAGACTTAAGGTTTTTATCAATTTCCTTAATATCATACTTAGATAGATCACCTTCTTTAATACCAAAATATTTTTCGGAAGACATTCGTGGATTTTTTAGTTGATTATCAGGGTTTAAATAATAATATTTTTCAATAACTGCATCTATTGCGTTAGTTAATCTCTCTATAATACCATTTTCACCACGCTCAAGCATTTGAAAAGTTGAATGATTTGACTCATTGTTGCCAATTGGAATCCATTCAGTTTCATATTTACTTTCTATTAATTTTATTAGTTCATCTATATCCTTAACTGTATTTGCATTGAATACCTCTCTTAACATACTATCACCTCTTTACTTAAAACTTAAAACTATTGTTTTTTCCTTTTAACTTAAATTTTGTTTCTGCTAAGGCTAATTCTTCTTTTAAAGTTTTAAAAACTTTTTTTACGTCTTCTTCAGTGTAAGAATAAGCCCGCGTATTGGATAAATTACCTATAAGTTGAATGTTTTTTATTGCGTTATTAACTCTTTTTTCAGCCAATTCTTTAAACTTTATTTCCTTTTCTTCCATATAACATTTGCCTCTCTTTCAACATATATTATACATATTTTTAAAATGTTGTCAATATATTTTTGCAATATTTTAAAAATATTACAAAAATGAAGCATATTTTATTGTGCTTCATTAAACAGTTTTTCAGCCATTGTTTTAATTACATCAACATTCACAGCATTTCCAAATTGTTTGTATGCTTGTTGATCATTCTTATTTGGAATAAATGTGTCAGGAAAACTCTGAAGTCTAGCTGCTTCTCTAACTGTTAGTCTTCTTTTATACTTACCTATTATTGGAATTTGTACCATTGCTACTAACGCAGGAAAGCATGTTGGTTTTTTAACCCTAATACCTGACGGTCTAAATTGTATTATCCCATCCCATAACGATTTTATGCTATTACCAGCTTGCCATTCTAATTTTCTATGTGTTGGAGCAAATTCTTTTAAATAATTATATTTTTCCATCCATCTATCTATAAACTCTTTATTATTGTTATATAAATTAATATTCTTATTTATGAAATCCTCTTTCCATTTTGGCAATTTTTCATCTTTAAAATATCCATTAAAATATACTGCCCATATTGGGAAACCAATAACTGTTTCTTTAATTCCTTTATAAAATTCATCCCACGCTGTTAAAACCATTTTTTCATAATCTGAAATATAGTATTTATTTGACACTTTCTTTGTTTCTAGCACGGTTGAAATATCATTTTCTTCTTTTGACATCAATTCTGGCAGTTTTATATTTAAATCTTTATCAGCATTTTCTGGATCATATATACCCAAAATTACAACTCTTTCCCTTAATTGCGGGATACCTAATTGATGTGGGCTAATAATAATAGGTTCTTTTGTCAAACGATAGCCAATTTCTTTCAAATGTGAATAAATTGTATTCCATGTCTTTTTATTGTCATGTGATACTAAGTTTCTTACATTTTCTAAAACTATATACTTTGTCTTATGATATTTTAAAATTCTCTCTATTTCAAAAAATAGCGTTCCTTTAGTTTCATCGTTGAATCCTAACTGTTTTCCAGCTTTAGAAAATGTTTGGCATGGGAAGCCAGCGCATAGAACGTCATGTTTGGGTATATCTTTCTCATCTATATCCCTAATATTGCAATCAGAATTAATACCATAGTTTTCATAATATGTTTCTATTGCATACTTATCAATTTCAGATGCAAATACACAATTTCCACCTAATTGTTCCATTGCCTGATGAAAGCCACCTATTCCAGCAAATAAATCTATAAACTTAAAGTCCTTTTTCATTTTTACATCACCACTATATTAATTATACTACTTTTTTTTACATAAAGCTAGCATTTTTTACAAATTTAAGCGAAAATTTTGCATTTGGTTATAGATTTATTTAGAGCAATGTTATATAATTATTATAGGAGGTTAATAATATATGGCCAATTTAAAAAGTGAACAGTTGAGAAGCGACCTAGGTCTTGAAATAAACTATGATCAACCACTTTCAACTTCTGAAATGATGAAAAATATTATCAATATTCTTGGTAAAAGTAATTGCTATATAGAAAAAGTTAATAATAAAAAGTTGCTTTTTTACAAACATAGTAATACAATTGAAGTACTATTACTTGCATCAATTACTTACATGGGAGGGAATGGTCAACATCCGATTTATAAAAAAAGAATGCAATTAAAGAAATGGTATAAAGATATTGTGAATTATTATAGTAATAAATCAAATTATAATGTTAGATTCATTGGTGTATATCATTATCAAAATAATATTATTTTTGCAGAATTTAACAAAGATTCCTATGTTAAGAAAAAAATGAATTCTTCTGCCGCCCATGTTTATACCAATGATTTGTATCAGGCAATGAAGGATGGTTCTTTTAAAAGAAAAGACAGAAATAAAAATGAAATTACTACAATCAAATACATTAAATTTAAAGACTATTTAGATAATAACATGTCAAAATACAGTAATGATTTATTTAACATATTTACTTTATTTAATGAAGGCGATTTCTTTGGAAAATGGATAAGTGCAAAAGTTGCAATACCAGAAATGCACAAAGAAAACTGGAATAAATGGAAAGAAACAGAGTGGCCAGGATGGTACCTAGAATTTAAAATGAATTCCTTCATCAAAGAGAAATGTCTTGAAAATAAAATCTTATATGTTGGTAGTTCTCATAAGCGTGCAGGAGAATTAGACTTTGACTTGTGGTTTGGTGAAGATAATTTTTATGGTGATTTAAAAGCAAGTGATATTGATAAAAAGGAAGCACCTGGAAATGATCAAAATAGTTTTATTGAATGTATCAACAAGTATAATAAATTTTGGTATATCATTTACGAACATAATACTATAAAAGATAATGAAACCAATAATTATGATGCAACTAGATTTAGAGCAAACTATATTAAAGATAATAATGAATGGCCACTTGGAAAACAATTTGATGAATTAAGTTATTATAAAAGAATGAAAAATTCTATTAAATTCATTAAGATGTATATAATTGAACTTAATAGAATTAATTTTAGAAATGTATTAAGTGACTTTAATCAGGGAAAGCAGCCCAGTGGAGATGCAAGGAATCCTAAATTTAAAATATCAAAGAAAAATATAGATAACTTTATTGTTTACGAGCAAGATTTTATACAGATTGAAGAGAAAAAATTGAATCATTGTCAGGAATAGTTATAAATATTAAAACTTAAAATTCGGAAAATCTTCCGAATTTTTTTATTTATTATTTTTTGATTTGTATTATTTGCATTAATACTTTAAAAATCTAACCTTATACACCCTATTTTATTAAAAGGGGGGTTGTTCTACATTGTTTTATGTTTAATATATATTTTAACAAAATGTATTATAAAGTTATTTTTTTCTTTATATATTTGAGATTATATAAAAATGATGTATAATATAATGTGTATTAGGAGGAGATAATGTGGTAGTAGGCGTTAATATATCGAGTTTTAGACTTAAAAAAAAATATACAAAAAAAGAAGAATTTATTCCGTTTTATTCTGACTTTTCAAAAAATAAAGATGATTGTATTTATTCATGTGATAATATCATAGATGTTATAGAAGAATTCTATAAATCTAAAATTTTACCAGAACAGTTAGATTATCATAAAAAATATTTTGGAACAAAAAAAGATTCCTTTAAGATTATTGAAAAAAATGATAGAATATATGTCTCTTTCACAGTTATTTGTGGTGCATATGGAATCAAATCGGAAATAACTGATATTGATACTAATGAAATTTTGTTTAAAAGAAAAATAAACAATGCCGATGTAAAAGATTTTAGAATTATGTTTGCTTTTGCTAGAAATCAAGATACATTTGAAGTTAATAAAGGAGTTGTTCTATTTGAAGTAATTGGGCAATATGGAGTAAAAACTTTAATTACTAATAAACTTAGAGAGTTTTTATCAAATAGTTTTCATGTAATTCCATTTTTTTATACAGTTTCAACAAGAGAGGCTTTTGAGAAATTGGTTGAAAAAGGAAGTTTTAAAAAAATTAACTTAATAAAAAATGAAGTTAGTCCTAATTTTTCTAATATGTTGGGTATTAATTGTGGAAAAGAAGTTAGAACTGTTGCAGTAGCATCAATTAGAGAAAAGAAAAATTTTGTTGATAAACTATTAAACTTTGCAACATCCGACAAGGAAGTTTACGAAATAGATGATGAATACGATGATATTTCGATTACAATAGATATGGGTGGAAGAACAAAAACAACAAGTATTAAAAACTTTAGTTCATTGTATATTGTTGAAGAACTTCCTAAGGATGTTTTAGATATAGATGGAGAAATGATTGTACAAAAAATCGATGATGCAATGATGCAATATGCCAATGATTATTTAGATAATATTGTGGAAGGTGATGAGATTGTTAATTAAATTATTAATTTTAATAATTGCAATTTATTTGTTTATATACTGTTTTTTAACAAAGCAAGACTACATAAATGTATCGCAAGTTATAAGAGAACAGTTACAATCTATACTTAAGAAGAAATCTGAAAGAAGAAAACGTGACATATATTCTTTTGTAAACATATATATACTTCCGCTACTATTATCATTTTTTTCTGCTTTAGAAAATATAATAAGTAACAATTTCTATGATAATATTATTGTAATTTTAGCTATACTTGTATCTGTATTTTTAACTTTAATCAGCATTTTAACATCTAAAAGTTATAAAACAAAAACAGATAAGCAAAAAATAATAGTTAACCTAACTTTTAATAATGTCTATTTTTTAACTGTAATATCTACGATATTACTAATACTTTGTTTTTTAAAGAGTAGTATTAGTAATATAGAATTAAACCTTTTCAATAATATACCTATAATATGCAAGATATTTAATCTTAGTAATTATAAAGTTTTGTTTAACACCATAGTAATATATTTAATTATACAAATAATCATACATTTATTAATTGTGTTAAAAAGGATACAACAAATATTTTTTATAACGTTTGATGATTAAATAATTAATATATTTATTTTTAACTTTATGTAAAAAATATTGTACACCTAGTATAAAATTATATTAAAGCACAAAACGATCTAACAATGGACCGCTTCATGCTTTATTTTTTTAGTTCATATTTTTCAATCAATTTAGAAAATGTCATGTTTACACTATTAATTATATCTTGCTGCTTTTCTTTTAAGTCAATTAATTTCTTGTAAATATCATTATATATTATACTTGCTGCTTTATTTTCAATTTTATTATTTTCATCTTCAAATCCTACTTCTAGTTAACAAAAAAGCACTAGCACAAAAAATCTATTAAATAGACCTGTACTAGCGTCTTTCTTTAGTCAATTTAAGTATATCAGATTATTTTTATTTAATCAACAAATTTAAACAAATTTCTCCATACTAAAATAATATTAGTGTATATATCTATAGCTTATATATAATAGATGCAATAAGCATATTGTTATTAGACCTAGGCTAATAACAACACTAATAAGACTTACATAGTAAGGCTTATAGTGAACATAATAAAATATATATAATTATTTATTACTAACTATCTCATCTAATTTACTTCTTATAATACTTTCTTCTCTACTACCATTAGTAGTTAATCTTATTAATGGTATATTATATTTAGATAGTATATTATTCTTTAATATATCTCTTTCTTTTTGTTTATTATCTTCTTTATGATATTTATATCCATCTACTTCTACCGCTAATAATGGTATTTTACTTATTTTATTATATATTAAGAAATCTATATGAGTATTATGATGAGAAGCATATTTTCTTTCTTCTTCCGTTAGTAATGTTTTATCTTTTATTAATATATTTACTGGATATCTAAAAGTAAATGTTAAGTCTTTATAATCTTCTAATACTTTATTTAATAAATGATACATGATATTTTCTGAATCATAGTCTGATATCTTTTTATGTTTTTTAAAATAGTCTAATCTTTCTTTTTCATATTGTTTGTATAATAAATCGAATACTGAATATATATTACTTTCTTCTACTTCCATATTTATATATTTGGTATAATCTATAAAATCTTTTATATTTTGATTCTTTATATTATTACCAGTTACTATGAATATTAGTTCTTTCTTTGCTCTAGATATAGCTACATTTAAGATATTAGAGTCCGCTACAAAGTCTGATATTTCATCATCTACTGTTGATATTATTATGGCATCTTTTTCTCTACCTTGAAACTTATGAACTGTACTTACTTCTATATCTTGGATATTTTGTTTTATTAAATCTACTTGATTATTATATGGGGCTATTATTCCTATATCATTAGTTTTTATCTTTGGTAGTATTTCTTTTATTATATCTAATTGTCTTTGACTTGTATTATCTCTTTTATGATTTCCTTTATTGGTTTTTATTACTTTTATAACATCTTGCTCATCTTTATCTTCAGTCATTATTACTAGTTCATTATTATAGAACTTTTTATTACAGAAGTTTATTATTTTAGGATGACATCTATAGTGTTCTTTTAACATTACTTTTGGTACTTCTTCTATGATATTTTTAACACTACTTAAGAAACTGTTTAATGAATAACTATAACCATTATCTATATTGTATTCTTTGAATATTTTTTCTGTCTTTTCTTTTATTATATCTGATACAACATTTGGTAGTTGTTTTTCATCTCCTATTACAACAGCGTATTTGGCTGATGATAATGCTAATAGGCCTGTTACAACATCTATTTGACTTGATTCATCCATTATTATATAGTCAAACTTAAAATCTTCTTTGAAAGTATTTCTTGATGAGTAGGTTGTGCTTAGTATAACTGGATAATCCTTTATAAAATTAGTACTATTTTTCTTTATTTCTTGATATGTATATTTTTTTCTTGGTTCTTTGTATTTTTGTGATAGGTATTTTTTTAGATAAGTCATTGATGAGTTTATAAAGGCTGTTTCTATATATTTATTTTTTTCTACAAAGGATTGTTCTTTGGTTATTTGTTCTTCTAAGGATTTTATTTGTGTTTGGTATAGATTATTTTGAATTGTATTTATTATTATTTCAATATTATTTTTATATAATGAGAAGTCTCCTATTTGATATATGAATATATATTTTAATTTATTTAATAATGTTAATTTATCGGTGTTTATCAATTCATTCCATAATTTTTGCAAGTTATTTGGATTTATTCTTGTTAGTTCTATAAGGTTAATGTTCTGATTTTTCATGTATTCTTTAAAGTATTTGTATTCTAGTGTTAGGTCATTTTTACTTTGAGTTAGTATGGCTATCTTTTGTCTACTGGTATAGATTTGTTTTACTATGCTATTGTTATTTTTTATTACATTGGTTATATCTTCAATATTTATATTTTCGTACTCTTTAAACGATGGAATGTTATCTGTTTGGTTTTCTATAAAATTATTTTTATTGGCGCTTTTTCCTAAGAGTGCTTCAAAGAAGTCTAGGTTGTATTTTTTTAGTTTCTCTTCGATGTTTTCGATAGCAGCATTATTATTTGATACTACTTGACAGTTCATATTTCTTATTAGTATATTGGCTATGATATTTAGTATTGTTTGTGTCTTGCCTGTTCCTGGAGGACCCTCAATAACACTTACTTTATTATTTATAGCATTTTCTACGGCTTTATACTGACTAGAATTACAACCAAAGGGAAATATTAGAAAGTCTATGTCATTTCCTTTTATTATACTATTTGATAGTTTTAGATAGTTTGATAATGCTGTATCTAGATTATCTACTTCTACTTTCTTCATCTGCTCACTTAGTATCTTCTTTCCATCCTCGGTACTAAGTGATGTTATGTCAGCGGCCTTTTGCATGTATTCTATTACATCTTTGTTATTGCTTATTATTTTTACTTGGGTATCTAGGTAGTCTTGATGTGTATTATTGTTTAAAATCATGTGGTAGTAATAGTTATTTCCGTAGTTAAATTCATAGACTTCTTTTATATCTTTTACTTTAATGTTATTTATGAAGATGTTATATTTTGTTAGGTCTATTTGTTCTGAAACTGTTAAATGCTTTACTCTATATGCTTGATAATTGTAAAACTTACTACTATTTTTGTATTTTATTACGTAGGTATAGTTGATGTGGTTATACCTGCAATAGGATATTTTGGGTGTTACTATTTCGTTATCGATGATTATCATTTCTTTTCTTGGGTCCATACTTCTTTTACCTCCGCCTACTATTAAATAAAAACTAGCACAAAAAATCTATAAGTAGACCTGTACTAGCGTCTTTTTTAACAATTTAAGTATATCAAATATTTTTTATTTATTCAATAAATTGGATATATTTGTTAATCCTTTTTAGAAATATTATCACATAAGATACAATATTTCTTATTCATTATCATCTTCAGAATAATAGTCATCATCTTCTAGTTCTTCCTCTTCAAAATTAAATGAATCATACTTCTTTTCTTTTACTAATTCTTTTTGCCAATCTTCTAAATCATTGTTATCTTTTTTATTGTCATCTTCTGTATCTGTAAATGCTTTTATTAAGTTCCATATTAAACACATAATCTCACCACCTCTGGAGTTTAGTTACCGCTGTTTATTATACTTTTGTTCCACAATTGTTCCGTTTATGGTACAATTGTTATTTTTATTTATTTTCTTTTGACCATTCTTTAAATGTATCTAATACAACAAATTTTAAAAAATAAACATTAGTCTCTACATCATCTTCTTCAGAGATTTTTTCTCCATGAATAATTTTACTTCTTAGCCTATAAGAGTCTGTTACAATTTTATTTTTCTTAAACGATTTATAATCATTTTTGCAATATTTTTCTAATAAGTTTTTAATTTTTTTACTACTACTGATTTGTTTTAATGCGTTAATGCCATTTTCTAAAGATTGTTTTTCAGTATCATCTATATCGCTATTTTTTAATTCTGCAATAAACGAATCAAGCAATTCAATTGCTTTATTACTTTTATTTTCATTTTCACTCATTGTTTCAAGAATTTGGCATAACAACAATATTTTAATATCATCCTTGGCATTTTCCACCAAATGAAACAAATTAAAAATTTTTTGATTTGTTTCATTATAACTACATTCATAATCTATTTTTTTCATTTCTCTTATAAAATCTATTTCTGTATCATAAACAACAGATAATTCTACAGATATTTTGTTTTTATTCTTATATTCATCTAAATTCTCTAATGATTCTGACCACTCTATTTGAAGCCCTAAAAAATCTCTTTCGCCACTTTTTTTGCAATAAAACCATTCTTCATTTTTGTAAAACTCTTCTTCTGAACATTTAAAATATTTTGGATGACAATACCATTTTACATAATCAAAGTCTCCCATACTGTAATTTAGGATTGTTCGATAACCATTAAATAATACATTAAAATATAGTATTTTTCCGTCTAATAATGCATCTTCTCTGTTCTCATAACCATATATAGCAAATTCTAAATTATTATTATCATAAAACTTATAATATAGATTTTTATCTTTAAACTTTCCCAAACAAATATATTCATTATGATTACAAAATCCTATTTCTGCCGAATTATTTAACCTTACTTTTATTCTTGGTATCCACACTATTAATCACCTTCGTTTATATTATATCATTAAATTATATTATTAATTTATTTTTTCCATTTTTATCATAGGATTTTCTAATTAAGCTACTATTTTTACATAAAAAGTGATTTACGATATCACATCACGCTTAAATACAAAATAATTATATTTTTATTTAATGTTCGTTTGATGTTCACACTGAAAATATGTTATTTTTCAGTTTAATTGTCAACACCATTTAATTAATAATTACTTCCTTATACTAAAATAATATTAGTATATACCTACTGCTTATATATAATAAGTATCTTGGATACTTTTAATTAAGATAAGTTTACTTAGCTTAATTAAACACTAATAAGACTTACATAGTAAGGCTTATAGTGGACATAATAAAGATAATATATAGGTATATTAAAACTAAGACTCGATATCTTAGTTTATTATTTAGTTAATGTTAATGTTTTTATTTTAAATTTTTTAGTATCATAACCCCATGGATTAGATACTAATCTTGTATTATTTATTATTATATCTTCTTCTTTATGATCATGTCCATATATCCATACCGGTGATTTATATTCTTTTACTTCTGTATAGTAACAAGAGTTATTACCCCTACTATTACTTTTATTTCTAAATGGTGGTATATGAGTTATTATTAAATCTATATTATTTGGTAAGTTATTATACCAGGATATGCTATCGTTATGTAGTTTTTGTATTTTTTCTTTCTTAGATAATTCTGATAAGATAAATCTTGAATCATTCTGCATAGGATAGTTATATAGTTTATCTACTAATGTTACTGGTTTATACCAAAGGGTATCTCCCGCTAATAAGAAGGTGTTATAGGTATATAGTCCTTTAGTATTATTTGTTTTATCTAGTATGATTATATCTTTATTATCTTTAAATATTTCATTTAATCTATATACTTTATTCATACTATTATAGTTATATTCTTTTGCCATAGGATCAGTATAGATATATTTTATTACTGGTATATAGTATTCATGATTACCTAGGATGAATATTACTTTTTTATAGTATTTTGAACATGAATATAATAGTTCACTTACTCTATTTATATCTTCATCGATATCTCCCGCTACTACAAGGATATCTCCTTTTACTTGCATGCTTATTTTATCTTGGACTAATTTATCTATTTTGGTTATGCTTTCTTTTTTACTTATGTAGTGAGTTAAGTGTAAATCGGATACATAGTCAATGTTTAATTCCATGGTATTTTTCCTTTCTAGATGCTTATATTATAGAGAAATACACGAATTATGTCAAATAAAAAACTGTTGACGCTTTTGTATGTCAACAGTTTCTGCGGATAAGTTATTTACGATAGGTAATTATCTTATATAATTTGTACATTTATAAAATTATTTTTTAGAAGTTATCAGAAAGATTTGTTTCTTTTTTAATTTTATATATTTTTGTTGTTTCTATTTTATTTTTAATTAACCTACCTTCTATTTGAGACATATATGATGATAAAGTATCATTGTTTAAATATTTAAATCTCTTCATAAATCTAACCAACTCTACTTCATTTCAATTTTTATTTCATCTTTATATTCATAATTTAATTTATTTTGTTTACTAACTACAGACTCACCTAAATTTCTTTCTATATCTTCTCTCGCCACTTTTGCTGCATGTCCACCCATTCTTGCAACCTCTTTATTTTGTTCTAAACCTTGTGGTTTATGTTTTTCAGCAAGTCTTTTTGTGGTCTCTTCTGATAAATCAGTTAATATCACTTCAATGTTATCCATATTATCTCTTAAAGATTCTTTACGAAGGCCTTTATATTGTTTATATTCTTTTGCTGTCATACCAGACCATTCTTTATAGATTTCATTAGTTAGTATAGCGTATTCTTTACCTTCATTTATACCATTTTCTTGCCAAATATCAGTTAATTCTTTTCTATCTTGAATTTCTTTTAATCTTTTAGCAATCCATTTTTCATCATAACCTTTAGCTCGATATATATCTATAGCTCTTTGAGCTGCAAGTGATGGGTCAAATACTTCATCGATTCTTTCACTTCCTAATTTAGCTAACCATCCTTTTATTGATTCAACATTTTTACTAGGAATAGATTGAATTATTCTAAACATACCCTCAACATCAACCACATCAGTGTTATAGTATTTACCATCTGAAGACTTTAATTTCAGTTGGTTACAATTTGTAACCGACTCATTTCCTTCTTTTTTTAATCTGTGTTTTAACACTTTCCAATAATTTCTAGGATTATCACTTTCTGATAAAACTCCTACTACATCAACAACACTAATATAATATTTTTCTTTTTCTTTATCCCATACAGTTCTTATTGTTTCGCTATTAAAAATTTTATTAATTAAATGTTAAATGCATTTTATCCTGATTCATTTATAACCTCCTACTTCTTTTCAAATTTAGATAATTTAATTATATCTTTTAAATTTCTTACTCCTCTTAAGATATTATAAATCACCATCAACAGCTATAATTTTGCAAGTACATCATTTAAAATCATGAACACATTTAGACTCAATAATGTCTTTGCACTTCATACATTGTATTTTATTTACTATTTTGAGTATAATAATAGTGCAATATACTTGATTTTTTATGATAGTTATAGTATCATTGTATTATCGGAGAGAAATCTCGTCAGGTCGATAGCTCAATGTCGATTTTATTAAATTAAGTGTATGTTAAGTACACCGCTTGAGCTGGGGAGAGACTACTAGATAGTCTCTTTTCTTTTTAGTTATCAACAAATATTGTTGATAACTATTTTAAATCTATGTCAAAAGAATAGTCATAGCTTATTTTTTCACATTTATTAGTATCTAAGAATGCTTTTTCTTTATGAGAATATTCTACTATTTCTTTAGCATTATAATTTTTAAAATATTTCTTTACCTTATCTAATACTTCTAATTCTTCGTTGGTAAATAAATCTTTATTAAACTTTTTCTTTGGTGTTATTTCATAATATTCTTTAGATGAAGTTATTACTGGTTTATAGTCTATTATATCCTCTTGATCTCCATATGATAATATTGTTTCAAAACTATCTGGTACTGGACCAAAAGGTAGTTTACAATATTCTAGTCCGGTTATTGATTTACAGTTTTCTTTATAAAATAAGAAATCAGCGTAAAACATTTCTTTTAATAATTTTGTTTTTAATATCGTATTATCCGCAAGAAAGATAATCATATTATATACTTTTTCTTTATTAAACTTAGTATAACCATTATACTCTGTTGGGCTATGCTTTTCGCTTAGTAATAATTGCCTTTCATTATTAGCTAAGAATATAGATATCTTATTATTAATTTTATTATATTCTTTATCAGTAAATTGTACTTTATTAGCTTCAACTAAGTTTGCTATTATTTCTGGATTGGCTATTAAAATTTTTATTAGTATTAAGTAACTATCATTTGGTATAGACATTCCTTTTTCATAACTTATTAATGTCTTTTTAGCACAGCCTATTACTTTAGAAAATAATTCTTGTGATAGATTATATTTCTTTCTTAAGGCTATTATTTCTTCTTTAGTTACACCATATAATTTATTATATATTTCTATACCTTTTTCAGAGGCAATATTATCTAGCTTTTCATCATATACTAAATTATTACATTTTGAGCAGAATCTTCTATCTGAATTAAATTTTATTTCTTTTCCTTTTATTTGGTAGATATGTTCATGATTCTTAATATAAGTATCACTACTACCACAATTATCACATCTCATAGTATCCTCCTATTTATAATCTAAATGAAATGATAAGCATACTGTCATTTCTTTATTATTATATTCTTCTATCTTTAACTTAATATATACTCTATTTCCATTAATATCTTTTTTAAATACTAGTGAATTTTCACTTTTTGAATAAAAAGGCTTATAATCTTGAACATAGTTATATGAAGATAATGTTAATATTTCTTGCCATGCTAAACTTTCAGTTATTCCAATTTCTAACAATTCTTCAAGATAATCTCTATCTTTTCTATTAGCAAATCTTTTATTTCCTTTAGTTATTAACTTTTTCATTTTTGTTAGTAGTTTGAGCTGCTCTCCAGTCATACAATTCCCCCTTATACTTATTTTTTACTGCATGATATAAATTTTCCTTTCTGTATTAATGGTAACATATGTAACCTATTTTTGTCAATATGTATTTTATACTTTTACATATTTTTTTATCACTACTTGTGACCTAAAAAAACTATAGACATAATCTATAGTTTGTGCAAATACTATCTTGTTTTACCGTACCCATTATTTATGGTTTTTTCCTTCAAGGTTTCACGCACTTTATTAAATTTAGATACAGAAGAATAGATTCTATAGTAATACACTTTTAACTCTGTTATATTTTGTATGCTTAAACTTTCTCCACCTTCTTCTAGAATCTTTTCTATCATTCTTAATTGTTCTTTTGCAGAAAAAATACAACATAGTTCTAGTTTTGAGTTATTTGTTTTTTTCTCTCTAATTTCTTTAGTCGTTCCCTTAGCTTGTTTAAAAATGCTTCTTATATTGTAGACATCTCCAATTCCATTTGTAATATCGTTAGTTGATTGTAATGTTTCTGGTTTATATAGCCTCTTCGCATTATCAGAATTAAAGAAGCCCATTTGAGCATAATTATCTCTTCCACATTTCTTTGATAGTCTATTTAATAAAAAGGTATCTGCTTTCCAATTATTGTTTGCTTTAGGTCTAGCGTTTGTGCAAATTGCGGATATTTCACTTAGTATACCAAAATTTTGAAATAAGAAATTTTTATATTTTATTTTTTCATAGTTAAAAATAGGATTCTCTTTTTGTATCCTAGTTATTACTTCTAATGGTGTTTCGCCATTTATTTTTTCTCCATCATTCATTAACATCTGTAATATTTTAAAAATAGTTATGTTTCTTTCTTTTAATATATGTTCTAAATTTCTTTTTTCTATTCCTAAAAGATGGCAAATATTTTCTTCATATATCTCAAAATTATATGTTGATTTTCCAGCTTTTAAAGAAGTTAACTTATTTCTATAGTTTTCTACAAATATATAATAAGAGTATCGTATCCATTTTGATATTTCTTCCATATCTTCGTTTGAACAAACTTTCGGTGGGAGAAAAGCTTTCTCTTTTTCTGCTAGTGAAATATCTTTTATTTTACCTTCTTCTTTTTCAATTATATATTTTTCTCCCGTGTCATATATAAGCCTTTCTAGAATATCATACTCCTTATCTATTTGTTCTATTTTTTTTCGTATTTTTTCTATGTCTTCATCAGCAGAAGTTTCTTCCAATTTGTTTAATTCATATAAATAATAGCTTCCATAGTCCGCTAAAAAATTTAATATGGTATCTATGCTATACATATCTTCTATTGTGCTTTCTTGCTCTCCGCAATATTTTAATATTAGTTCTTCTTTTGTCTTTCCTGTAATCTTGCTAAAATCTTTGAAATAACTTTCAAATTTTTCTTGTAAGTACGCTGCATATTCTCTTCTACTTGATAATCTCATTTTCGCCTCCATATTACAATTTTATTATACTATATATTTTTATTTTTTTATACTTTTTTACCTTGAGTTTACACTTTTATATCAACAGCACCTGTGGATATAAGAAAAAACTATAGACATAAATCTATAGCTTATATAAATATTTTAATTTTAGAGACTACAGGCTCTAAAATTCTTTTGAAGGCCCTAGGCTTCAAAAGTAAGTGAGAAACCTTGGGTTCGAACTTTTACTACTTTATACTAAAGTACTTAGTTAAATCTTTAATTACTCTTTTATGATAGAATACTAAGAGAATTATTAAACTTAATAGACCTACTCCTCCTAAAACAATGATAGGCCAGTTTAATTCTACTACTTTAGTTAAAGCTAATATACAAAATATTATGGCCCCAATGGCAGTAAAGAATAATGGAATAAATTTCTTTCTTTGTAATTTGAATTCAGATAGAAATATTATTAACTGAAATATTATAATACTAAAGAGAATTATATTAATTACAAAGTATGAGAAACTAGTTTCTTCAATGATATCTATCATGTATAAATAAGCACATACTATCATTACTACTATTGTTATTCTTTTTATTAGAGTATTATCTATTAATGGTTTATTTAATATAGCAAAATAGAATATTATTTCTCCTCCTAGTACATAAAACATCCACTTTTTACCTCCTAGTGAGAGGTTTACTATAGTACAAGTTATTATAGATATTAAAAATATTATTAACATTATCTTTCTAAATATTAAGAATTTGTTTACTTCTTTTTTTAGCCTTGGATAATTATTTTCTACTTTCATAGTCTTCACTTCCATATACTTTTACTTTGATATCATTTTGAGTTAATATGTTATATATACTGTTTTCTACTGATGTATTTGTAGTTAATTTACTTATTGATAATGTTAAAATATTATTACACGTTATAATAGAAAATGAGGCTCTATTTGTAATAGCGGTTCCTAAGACAAAATCCATCTTTTCTACTTCTTTTTGTATTTCTTTTGGTAATTTTATATTACCTAGATTGGATAATACTGTAGTTTGAGATTTATCACCAGCATAACCATATATTAATTTAGCTACTGGTCTTTTTATAAATAGTGGAATGAATTTTAAATACTTTATTAAATTATCTGTATATTTTAATAATTCATCTAAGTTATCTTTAGTATTTTTTTCTCTTAATTGTCTTTGTACTTCAAGTAAAGTACTATCTAAATCTTTTACATCCTCTCTTGGAATATTTATGGATACATATAATGAGAAGTTTCTTAATGTTTTAGAGGGATAGTATTTACGCATATTTACTGGTACTTGTATTTTTATTAGTCCTTTTTTTGATGTTGAATATGATATTGTTAGAAATAAAATACTTAACATTAGTTCTGTTATAGTGGCATTCTTTTCTTTAGATAGTTTTTTTATATCATTTAAATCTATATCAAAATGTAATATCTGACATGGTCTAACGCTTGATTTTTTTCCATCTATTTGAATAGCCTTTTTCTCTATTAGACTTTGTGATTTTATCTTTGAAACTTTTCCTTTAAATTCATCTTTTGTTTCTTCTTCTTTAGGTCTTTCATTTATATCTAATACATAATTATTGGTACCTTGTATTCCTTTTAATAATTTTAGATAAGTAGCCACTAGTGTGGATAGAAATATGGTAGCTCCTGTTCCATCTGTTAGGGTATGAAAGCATTCTATACTTATTCTATTTTTATAGTATAGTGATTTAAATGATTGTTTACCTATGTTTGATACATTTATATATGAACATGGTAATTTTTTTTCTTCATGGATATGGAATCTTTTCTTTATCCCATCTAAATAGTGCCAAAAGAAGCCTCTTCTTACTGATGTTCTAAAGGTAGGAAATCTTTTCATAGTAAATAATAAAGCTATTTGATATATCTCTGGTATGATATCTTCTTTTAAATAACATGATACTCTATAGACACTCATAAGATTATCTCTCATTGATAATGGATATATTTTAGCGGCACTATCTAATGGATACCAGTTTTCTGGTTCTTTTTGATAAATGTCTCCAAGGTTATCTATGGATAATATTTTAAGAGTTTCTTCAAGTGGTTTACCATTTTTTATATAGTACTCTATGGCCTTCTCAAAGTCTTCATTTATTTTTATGGTTTCTTTTTTTGTTAGAGATATATTATTATTTAGATTGGTGAAATATTCTTTTATTATTTTTTCTTCTTCTAGATTAAAGTTCTTGTAAAAGGTTCTTCTTTGTTTCAATTTATCACTTCCATATTTATTATAGCACAATATAGTGATTATTTGTGTACTTTTTCCCATGGACAATCTATATTGGTTCTTCCAAAATGACCATAGGCTGCAAGTGGATAATAGATTGGTTTTTGTAAATCTAATTCTTTTATGATATTATCTACACTGAAATTGAAATTGTTATTTACATATTTATATATTTCTTCTTCAGATACTTTATTTGTATTAAAGGTATTTATATATAATGATATTGGATAGGCTTTCCCTATAGCATAACTTAGTTCTATTTCACATTTATCAGCATAGCCTTTGGCAACAATGTTTTTAGCTACATATCTAGCATAATAGGCTGCACTTCTATCTACTTTAGAAGGATCTTTACTACTGAAACATCCTCCTCCTACTTTACCCATTCCACCGTATGTATCACATACTATTTTTCTACCAGTAGTACCGCTATCACCAAAAGAACCTCCTAATGTAAAGCTACCGCTGGTATTGGTTAAGATATTTGTTTTATCATCTATTAGATTGCTTGGCACTACTTTATTTATTACTTTTTCTATTATATATTTTCTTAATTCTTTACTAGATACTTCTTTTTTATGCTGAGATGCTATAATTATGGTATCTATTCTTTTGGGAATATCATTTTGATATTCTACTGTTACTTCGGTTTTACCATCAGGTAATAAAGGACTATCTTTATCTTCTTTTCTTACCTTGGTTAAATTATAGGCTAGTTTATTGGCAAGCATTATTGACATAGGCATTAATTCTTTTGTTTCATTAGTGGCATAACCAAACATTATTCCTTGGTCTCCTGCCATAATGGTATCTTTTTCTACAGCCTTATTTATTTCTTTAGACTGCTTACCTACTTTTACTATTACGTGGTATTCTTCATTATAACCTATATCTTTTAGTACTTCTTTGGCTAATTTTTCATAATCTAGTTTAGCCTTGGTACTTGCTTCTCCATATATTAGTATTAAATCATCTTTGATTGTGGCCTCAACAGCCATTTTACTAGTTTTATCTTGTCTTAAGGCTTCATCTAAAATGTAATCACTTATTTTATCACATATTTTATCTGGATGTCCTTCAGTTACTGATTCACTAGTAAATAAATATTTTTTCATTATATCACTCCTTCTTTGTTTTTATCAAAAAGAAAAAACTCTTGAAAGAGTTTGTAGCTAGCATTATTCTCTTTCATCGTTATTAGCTGTACCACCTTACTTTATGCAGGTTGGTATGAGTTCATAGAGCTAATTCTCTCCCTCATTCTTGATAAAATACATTTATATTATATATTATTTTTGATACTTATACAAGTAATTTTGTTTATTTTTTTATTATTTAGGTATATATAACTGGCTTATATATGATAGATTTTATTTTTAGACTATAGGCTAAAAATAACACTCTAAGACTACAGGCTTAGAGTGATAATATTAATTAATTATATTTTATTTCTTTTATATATGGTTTAGCGGATATTAAACCCATCTTTGGTATTATAGTTATTGTTACTTCTTTTTTATCTTCAGATAACTCTATATTTTCAATTACATCTTTTTCAGTACTTATTATTTTTATTTCATGCATACTTAAAGTACTACTGGTAGTTAATGATGAATTATTAGATAATGTACCTAGCTTAGTATCATCTATGTATACATCAAATGGTATAGCAAAACCTAACATTTTCTTTTCTCTTACTATAGTTATCTTTCCAATATTATTTTCATTATTTAATGGAGTTTCTTTACCACAATGAGGACAGAATTTGGCTCCTAAATCTAATTTACATCCACAATTTAAACATATCATATTAAACACTTCCTATCTACATACTTATATTAACATAAGTATATTTTTTTTGCAATTTTATTATATACTTTTTTGTACTTATGTGATAAAATTATACTAGGAGAAGAAGAATATGTTAGGGAAGATTATTGCTATTAATGAAAATGTTGTATCTGTTAAATTAGAAGTTAATGTCTATGATTTTGATGGTTTAATAGGTAAGAATGTTACTTTTAAAGATGAAAATATTACTAGTATTGGAGAAGTTACTGCTATTGGTAATGGTATTATGCAGGCTATTTTGGTTGGTGAAATTAAAGATGGTAAATTTTTATATGGAGATATTTCTAAGCCTTCCTTTAAGGCTATATGTTATTTGATTGATAATGCTACTTTGGATATTGTTCTAAATAGTGATGCTGCTAATACTATTAAACTTGGTAAATCTTATATATATCCTGATTATGATATTAAACTTGATGTTGGTAATTTCTTTTCTAATCATTTTGCTATACTAGGTAATTCTGGTAGTGGTAAATCTTATTTGGTTGCTAAGATACTACAGGGAATCTTCTATCAGTGTAAGACTCTTCCGTTTTATTCTAATATTTTCTTATTTGATGCTTATGGTGAATATCAAAGAGCCTTCTCGAGAATACACGAGGTTAATGAAAATATTAATTATAAAGTATATACTACAGATTTAAATAGTACGGAGTTTGAAATACTTACTTATCCTTTTTGGCTTTTAGGAGTAGATGATTTATGTTTACTTATGGGTGTTACTTCTAGAGAACAGATTCCAATAGTAGAAAAGACTTTGAAGTTAGTTAGTTATTTTTCTAGAGATGAAAATGAAGTTATTAATCAGAAGAATGATATTATTGCTAGATGTTTACTTGATATATTGTTTTCTGGTAAGGCTCCTAGTATGATAAGAAATAAAGTTGTATCTATTCTTACTAAGTTTAGTACTAGTAATTTGAATCTTGAGGTTAAACTTGAAAAAGGTGGATGGGCTAGAACTATAAGACAATGTTTATTTGTAGAACAAGGTGGAGAGTTTGCGGATGTTGAACTTGTTATTGAGTATTTAGAGAGTTTATGTCTAGATAACTTTGAACTTTCTTTACCTAATGGTGAATTTATGTATTCTATGAAAGATTTTAGTACAGCTTTAGAGTTTGCTCTTATATCTGAGGGGGCTCTTAATAGTGATACTGCCTTTGAACTTGGTAATGCTCTTAAAGTTAGATTTAATAATCTTATGAATAGTGATTATTCTAGATATTTTGATTATAATGGTTATATTAATAGAGAGGGATATATTAATTTACTTCTTACTTGTAATAATGGTAGAAAGGCACAGATTGTTAACTTTAATATTAATTATGTTGATGATAGATTTGCTAAAAACTTAGTTAAGATTTATTCTAAACTTTTGTTTGATTATATTGTATCTTTAAATCAAAGAGCTACGATGCCATTTCATATTGTACTTGAAGAGGCTCATAGATATGTACAGAATGATAGTGATGTTATGATTCTTGGTTATAATATATTTGAGAGAATTACTAAAGAAGGTAGAAAGTATGGTTTACTACTTGGAATTGTTTCACAGAGGCCTTCTGAATTATCAGAAACTACGATATCACAGTGTAGTAATTTCTTAGTATTTAAGATGTTCCATCCTAGAGATTTGCAGTTTATTAAAGATATTATTTCTAGTGCTGATGTTACTTTAACTAATAAGATTAAGACATTACATCCTGGTACTTGTATTATGTTTGGTACTGCTTTTAAACTTCCTACGATTGCTATACTTGATAAACCTAATCCTGAACCTCTTAGTCAAAACTGTGATATTAATAAGACTTGGTATCTTAATAATAATTAATATACATAAAAAGATAATTCTAAATATGCAGAATTATCTTTTGTTTATATCCTCAGAAGCCTAAGGTCTTCTTGAGGCAAATTGGAGCCTGTAGTCTCCAATTTGATTATCTTTGTTGTTGTAGTATAATAATTCTTTGAGTTATTATCTGTTTTTCTAAACTTCAAATAGTCACAAATTGTGACTAGCTCTTTTTCCTATTTTTTTGTCTTTAACTGGTAACTTTTTGTCACCAATTCTTTTTTGACTTTTTTATTTTTAACTTATACTTTTTTCTCCTATAACATTCATTATTAAACTTTTTTTATTTTAAAGACTACAGGCTTTAAAATACTTTTTGAAGACCTTAGGCTTCAAAAAACCTCATTAAACTTTTAAGGTTAATGAGGTATATATAAATATAATTATAATACTTGTTTTAAATATTGTCCTGTATATGAATTAGGATTATTTACTACTTCTTCTGGGGTACCTGTAGCTACTACTTCACCACCGCCAGTTCCTCCTTCTGGTCCTAAATCTATTATGTAGTCTGCTACTTTAATAACATCTAGATTATGTTCTATTATTACTACAGTATCACCATTATCTACTATTCTCTCTAGTATTTTTAATAGTTTCTTGATATCGTCTTGATGTAACCCAGTAGTAGGTTCATCTAAGATAAAGATACTCTTACCAGTAGGTTTCTTTTGTAATTCTTTAGCAAGTTTTACTCTAGCAGCTTCTCCTCCTGATAATGTTGGAGCAGCTTGTCCTAGTCTAATATAACCTAGGCCAACTTCGGATAATACTTTTAATTTATTTAGTACTTTTGGATGATTTTCAAAAAATTCCATTGCTTCATCCACGCGCATATTTAGTACTTCATAAATATTTTTATCTTTATATTTTATTTCTAGTGTTTCACTATTGTATCTAGTTCCATTACATACTTCACAAGGTACATATGCATCTGGTAGGAAATGCATTTCTATCTTCTTTACGCCATCTCCCCAACAAGCTTCACATCTTCCACCTTTAACATTGAAACTAAATCTACCTTTATCATATCCTCTTATTTTGGCTTCTTTGGTTTCTGCGAAGATGTCTCTTATATCATCAAATACTCCAGTATAAGTTGCAGGATTAGATCTTGGTGTTCTTCCTATTGGCGCCTGGGATATTTGTACTACTTTATCTACATTTTCTAATCCTTTTATTTCTTTATATTTACCTGGTTTATCTTTAGAACCATATATTTTTTGAGCTAATACCTTATATAATATTTCGTTTATTAAACTTGACTTGCCAGAACCTGATACTCCTGTTACGAGAGTCATTGTACCTAGTGGTATTTTAACATTGATATTTTTTAGATTGTTTTCTTTAGCACCTTTTATTTCTAGATATTTTTTATTTCCTTTTCTTCTTTTAGCTGGTACTTCTATTTTTTCTATTCCTTTTAGATATCTTCCGGTTAGACTATCTGGATTATTCATTACTTCTTCTGGAGTACCTTTGGCTACGACATAACCTCCATGCTCTCCTGCTCCTGGGCCAATGTCTATTAGATAGTCTGCTTGAAGCATAGTATCAGTATCATGCTCAACCACTATTAGGGAGTTACCTAGGTCACGCATTTCTAATAGAGAGTTTATTAATCTTTGATTATCTCTTTGATGCAGACCTATACTTGGCTCATCTAAGACATATAAGACTCCTGTTAATCTAGAGCCTATTTGAGTGGCTAGTCTTATTCTTTGACTTTCACCGCCTGATAGGGTTCCGGCTTCTCTTGATAATGTTAGGTAAGATAGGCCAACATTTATAAGGAAGTTTAATCTTGATTTTATTTCTTTTACGACTATTTCGGATATTGATGCCTGCTCAGAAGTTAATTTTAGATTAGAAATAAATTTATTTAACTCTTCTATTGACATTGATGTTACTTCATAAATATTCTTTTTATTTATTAAGACATTTAGTACTGATGGTTTTAGTCTTGAACCATGGCAGGTAGGACAAGCTAGTTCGGTCATATATCCTTCAATCCATTCTCTTATCCATGTACTTTTTGTTTCTATGTATCTTCTTTCTAGGTTAGTTATTATTCCTTCATAGTAACTAGTTGTTTTTCTAGTATTTCCATTCTTAGCTTGATAGTTGAAGGTTATGGCATCTTTAGCACCATATAATATTATATCTAGTTCTTCTTTGGTTAAGTCTTTTACTGGTTTTGATAAATCTATGTGGTAAAAGTCCGCTACTGTGGTAAGTTCTGTATACATAATACTTGATTCTTCATCTAGATTTATTGATTTGATAGCACCTTCTAGTATGGACTTATTTTTATCGGGAATTACTAGGTCAACATCTATTTTGTATTTTACTCCTAGTCCTTTACAATCTGGACAAGATCCATAAGGTGCATTGAAAGAGAATATACGTGGCTCTAATTCTTCAAGAGAGTAATCACAGTATGGACAAGCATAGTCCTCACTCATAAGTAGTTCTTCTCCACCGATAACATCTATTATGACTTTGCCATGGCTTAGTTTAGTCGCATTCTCTAGAGAAGAGTATAATCTACTTCTGATACCCTCTTTTACTACTAGTCTATCTATTATTACGGAGATATTGTGTTTCTTATTTTTATCTAATTCTAAATCTTCAGATAAGTCTTTTACTTCACCATCTACTTTTACTCTGATGTACCCTTCTTTTCTTAGCTTTTCAAATAAATCTTTTTGAGTACCTTTCTCTCCTTTTACTATTGGAGACATAACCATTATTTTGGTGGATTCTTCAAGGGATAGTACTCTAGTGGTCATTTCTTCAACAGACTGAGATGATATTGGTATATGATGGTTAGGACAATAAGGAACACCAATTCTTGCAAACAATAGTCTTAAGTAATCATATATTTCAGTTACTGTACCTACGGTACTTCTGGGGTTCTTATTGGTAGTTTTTTGATCTATTGATATACTTGGTGATAGTCCTTCAATAGTATCTACATCGGGTTTTCCTGTCGTGCCAATAAACTGTCTTGCATACGCAGATAGGCTTTCTACATATCTTCTTTGTCCTTCGGCATAAATGGTATCAAAAGCAAGGGATGATTTACCTGATCCTGATACCCCAGTCATTACTACTAATTTATTTTTGGGTATTTCTATATCTATATTTTTAAGGTTATTTTCTCTAGCACCTTTTATTATTATTTTATCCATATACATCGCCTCTTCTTTGGTATTATATCACAATTTTTTAAATTTATAAACAAGAAAAAAATGCTAATTAAAGCATTTATATTTATTATAGTTTTAACTGACCTGGTAAAACTGTTTCAATACCAGCCCAAGGATTATTTACTGTCTTTTCTAATACTTTAGGATGCTCCTCTAGTGATTCTTTTTCATCGTAAGTTTCATCCATTGATGGTATTACTTGGTCCGCTGAACTTATGGTCTCTTGATGCTCCACTACTGGATGATCTAATCTATCTTGCTCTACAAGTGCTTTAGCTTCCTCTCTATAAATACTAGCTTCTTTTGGATTTGTAATAATGGAAGGATTGATAACTGGCTCTACCACTGATTTTGGTTGAAGTGCTTCTGATACAATGGCATCATTATTATTAGTTACTTGTTCTTGCTTTTTATCTTCATGTAAATCTTTATCGAGTTCTGGTATTTCTATATTAAATTCACTTTCTATAGCTCTTAGTATACCGAATAAGCCTTCAGAATTTGCAACTTTTCTAATTAAATTTATTCTCTCTGTATCGCTTATTTTTCTATCTTCCATAATACTCCTCCTTGTCAAGTATAGTATATAGTAATTTTATTAAAAAGTAAATGTTTTTTTATCTACATTTTTAATTTGACATTAATTTGATAGTTTTATCTTGTATTCTCTTTATTATATTATATACAGTTCTTAATTTATTATCAGTTATTTCTGATATTTCAAATACTGTATAATTTTGCTCTTTTAAAATAAATATTAGTTCTTCTTTCCAAGTTAGAACTTTTAGTATCTTATTTCTTAAACTTAAATAATCATATTCATTATATAAATTTATTTCAGGATTATATTTATTGCTTCCTAGTTCTAATATCTTTTCGTTATTATATTCATATGATATTGATTCATTTAATATTTTATTTTTAGTATTGTTATATTTTAATATGTAGTTAGTTAGATTATTATCTATTATTTTATTTAAATAAGTTTTAAAGGTATTTTTGTCTATGTAGTTATCTACGGCTTTATAAAAAGATATTTCGGTTTCACTTAATAATTCTTTTATATCTATGTGCGAACTTCTGTTATATGATAGTGCTTTAGTATACAATAGGCTATTATACTTTTTTCTTAATTCATTTACTGCATCTTCATTATTTTCTTGTGCTAAATATAATAGTTCATAATCGTTATACATATTAAATCCCCCTAGATCTATTTATTTCTGATAAGAATATTCCACATGCTACGGAAGCATTTAGACTATTTACGGTTCCTTTCATTGGTATTTTAGCAATGAAATCACAGTTATCTGCGGTAACCTTGCTTATACCTTTTCCTTCGTTTCCTATTACTAATCCGATTTTTGTTTTGTAATCTATTTCTGTATAATTAGTTCCTTCCATATCTGTTCCTACTATCCAGTATCCTAAATCTTTTAATTTTCTGATGGCATTATTGATATTTGGTACATTTACTATTTTTACTTTTTCTATTGTACCAACTGATGTTTTAACAACCGTACTTGTTATTTGAACACTGCGGTCATTTGGAACTATTATGGCATCTACACCAAAGGCTTCACTAGAACGAACAATGGCTCCAAGATTATGGGGATCTTCAAGATGATCTAGTATAACTACAAGGGGATATTCTGTAGTAATATTTGGTATTACATCATCAAATGAATATGTTTTAATATCCTCTACTTCAAGTATTATACCCTGATGTAATCCTTTACACATTTTATCTAATTCTCTATTATCAAGAATTTTTGTATTTATGTTTTTTCTTTCTATTAAAGATAGTATTTCTTCATCTTTAAACTTACTACTTAAGTATATTTTATGTATTTTTTTATTTTCTTTTAAAGCCTCTAGGGCTACATTTTTACCATATATTTTCATTATTTCACCTCAATTAAATTTAATATTTCATATAGTCTTTCTTTGTTATTTAGATATAGGTCTCCGAGTAATGACTCAAACCCTGTAGATAATTTATAAGTAATTATGTCAGTGTTTTTAGGATGGCTGTTATTTTTATAGTTTCTTCCTCTTTTTACTATATCTAATTCTTCTTCAGTTAATAAATTATTGTCTTTTAGATAGTTTAATGCTCTTACTTCTCCTTTAGCGGATACATGCTCTACTTGTTTTTTCTGTATTTTTTCTATATCGTTATAGCCTGCCTCTATTAATTTTTCTCTTATGTAAAGGGAATAAATGGCATCTCCAAGTAAAGCTAAAACTTGGATGTTAATTAATTTTGTATTCATAATAACCTCAATTCTGTTGTTATTATATATTATTTATTTGGTTATGTCAATTGGTTAAAAAGAAAAAGAGCTTTAAGCTCCTTGATTATAATTTTGTTGTATTTGGCCAAACATTGATGGTCCATTATTTGGAACATTATTTACTGGTATTGGATTGTTTACTGGTTCTGTAGCTGGTCCAAAAAATGGAGTATTTTGACTATTAGTACTCATATTTGGCATAGTATTTTGTACTGTGTTAAAGTTATCAGTAGTTTCCATCATATTACCAATGGTAGGCATCTGTGGCTCCCAAAGATTTCCACTAAAGTTCACTCTTGTATTATTGTTTTGTACTGGAACACTCTGTGGTACTTCAAGTGAAGGAATTGTATTGTTTATGTTACTATTTACTTGAGGTATTGGTTCACTTGATATTGAGATTGTTTCCTGTTTGTTATTTGGTACTTCGTTTACTGGAACACTTTCTGGTACATTAAATGTTGACATATTTATATTAGGCATAGTACTCTCTGAAGTGGCTCTAGCATTTGGTACTTCAAATGTGGGAATATCAATTTTTATTTCTGGTGTACTTGGTACTGGTTGTATATTTTCTTTTACAGGTTCTGTCATAGGTTTTATTTCTTCACTATTATATTTACTATTTAATACCTTTAGGGTCTCTCTAGTAGGATTTTCTAACAACTCTTTAGTTATATCTTCCAATTCTTCTTTACTTAGATACTTCATATAGGTACCCCTCCTCTATTCTAAATAGATTATAATATAAAAAAGAAAAAAAGTAAATACAATTTCACTTTTTTATATTAAATTATCTCTGTCATAAATGTTTATATTATATAAACTATAAATATCAATATTTGCAGCTTCAGTAAACTTAATAAAACATAAATCTTCAATAACTATATCTTTATTTTTAGGTAGTTTAAATTCTTTTTTTATGTCATTTCTTAGTTTAGAATTATCTAGTCCTGTTTTAACTATATTTAAATTGTTAGCTAGATATATAGCAATATTATTATTACTGAAATAATCTATTCTTACTTTGTTATCAATTATTAGTGAACCTTTGCCTTTTAACTGGTAACTTCTTGGTTTTATTTCTTTTTTAGGAGTTATTCTCTTTATTTCTTTTAAATCTAGTTTATTTATTATACTTCCTTCAGATATTAAACCCGGAGTATCTACAATATGAATGCCCTCTAGGTCTATTTCTATTTTGTTTAAGGTTGTTGATGGATAAATACTAGTGGTTACTTCAATATCTTTTTCAGAATAATTTTTTATTATTTTATTTATTAGTGTTGATTTACCTGAATTGGTATTGCCTATGAAGTATACTTCTTTATTATTATTATATTTTTTTATTTTATTCATTAGGCTATCTAAATTATAATTTTTTACTGAACTTATTACTTCAATATCTAGATAGTTATTTACTCTCTTTGCTACATAGTCTATTAACTTATAATCTTTTACTGACTTTGGAAATAGATCTTTTTTGGTTAGAACTATTATTACATTGTTAAAGTTATTTGCAATGTCTAAGTTTAAGCTTAGTAGGGATGTAAGATAAACTACTAATGAGTCTTTGGGAATACTATTTAATATATTTTGATAATCTTTATTGTCTAGGGTTACTTCTTTATATTCACCATAGTATTTTAATTTAAAACATCTTTCACAAATATCTTTATTTAAATCATCTACATAGCCTTCTTTATCTATGTTATCGTTTTGAAGTAATACTCCGCATCCTGAACATTTCTTAGTCATAATATTCTCCTACTTTAAAGATTCCCTCTTTGGTCATCTTATTTATTTCTTTTCTTTCTATATATCTATGAATCTTAGTAAATGGCATATCAATATTAGACATGGGATTTACTAGGACTGTTGTTATTCCTACTTTATTGCCACCGTATATATCAGTAACTAATTGATCTCCAATTATAGCTACTTCAGACAAATCATATTTATATAAATCCAACACTTTTATAAAATTTTTCTTTCTTGGTTTTCCTGCTTTAGCGCAGCAGTCTACTTTTAACTCTTTTTTAAATGGAGCTAATCGTTTTTTGGGTGAATTAGAAAATATTATTACTTTGAAGCCTTGTTCTCCTAATTTATCAAATAAGTTTTTTAATTTTTTAGTGGGTGTTCTGTCAACATAAGGTACACAGGTATTGTCTAAATCAAATAGTAGACATTTGATACCATTTTCTTTTAATTTATCATAATTTATTGTGTATATACTTTTTTGATAAGCATCTGGATAAAAGTAATTCATTTTCCACCTCAAGATTATTATACTTTATTTTAAACTAAAAATAAAGATATTGAGGACTTAAATTGATTTTTTAACGGAAATTACACTTATAAATGTTTAAAATTGTATTTAATTATACTTAGGCTTAAGTAGTATAATATAATAAAAAGCATAAACTTTATTAGGAGGTTTTTATGCTTTATAGTTTATTTAATTTTATTGTTAATAATCTTACTTTTTTTACTGGGGCATACTCTAATAATGTCTTTCCAGAGCCTTTATCAAAAGAAGATGAAGAGATGTATATTGAAAAAATGATGAAAGGTGATAAAGAGGCTAGGGCTAAATTAATAGAACATAATCTTAGACTAGTAGCACATATAGTTAAGAAGTTTGAATCTAGTACTAATGATGTAGATGATTTAATAGGTATTGGTACTGTTGGCTTGATTAAGGGTATTGATAGTTTTTCTCCGGATAAGAATATTAAACTGGCCACTTATATAGCTAAATGTTCGGAAAATGAAATTCTTATGCATTTTAGATCTGATAAGAAGAATTCAAAGAATGTTAGTATTTATGATGGAATAAGTTATGATAAAGAAGGAAATGAGATCACTATTTTGGATGTATTAAAAACAGAGAATCCTGACTATGCAGAAGAAATATACAAAAATGATAACATTAAATTATTAAAAAAATATTTTAGTGTTTTGAATAAGAGAGAAAAAGAAGTTTTAACTAAAAGATATGGTCTAAATAATACCGATGAGATTACACAAAAAGAAATAGCTAGGGAACTTGGTATTTCTAGGAGTTATGTATCAAGAATAGAAAAAAGGGCTATTACTAAAATTCTTAGAGAATTTATTAGAAATGATAGTAGTACAAAATAAAATTCTTAATAATTACTTGACTAAATGTTATTTTTATGGTAAAGTTAATAACGAACTGATGAGGAGGTAATTCTATGGAAAATATATCAACTAAAAAGACTAGATCTGTAAATAATAGACCTAACTGTCTTAAAATAACTAAAGGTACTCAAAAAGTAAATATGACTACTGTTACTTTAAAAGATGGTAGTAAAGTTAAGACTAGTGTTAGAGAAGCTAGATCTATGAAAAAGAATAATGAATTAGCATAATTAAGATAGAATACTCTATCTTTTTTTGTTATATAATAATTAATAAATAAAAATGAGACTATAATTGTCTCTTTTATATTTTTTCTTTTTCTAATTGTCTTCGAATAAGTTTATATACTTTGGTTTTATCTTTATATTCTGGATAAATATTTCCATAGAATTCATAGTTTCTGTCTTTTATATAATTTGAATTAATAAGAATGTATCTCTCTATTAATTTATCTTGCTCAATTTTTCTTTTTACTGCGAGAAACAGGTCATTCTTGGCATATAGAACAATATTTTTTTCTTTTAATGGAGAAGTATAGCTAGTATCTAGCATATCATTCTTTCTAATTGGTGTTGTTCTTACAAATTCTTTTCCAATAAATGATGATTCGTTTAAAAACTCTGATAGTTTCATATATATTCTTTTCATTTCTTCAACGCCATTATATTTTCTTTCTTGAAAAGCATCTCTCATTAATAAGTTTATACCATCATTAGTATATAATCTCCAAAAGGTATCTGTACCGCTGTAATCTAATTTACCTCTTTCCTTTTCTAAAGATGATTTTACACTCTTTGATAATTCTATAACACCAAGTGTAAAAAGATTTGGATCTTCAGTAAAAAGTTTTTGTAATTCTTCTATTTTTTCATCTATTTCTTTTATATCAGCACTTGGGTTATAAATTTCTGGTCCTTTTTTTAAATATATTTCGCCATTATAAATAATATCCATAATACCCTTCTTTCACGTATATAGTATCATAAATAGTATATTTAGACAAGATTAATTACTTTGTTTTTTCTTCTCTGGCTAATTCTAATATTTTACTATAATATTCTTTACCTAGCATATATTCTTCTTCGATTATTTCCTTATCTATATTTTTGTTTTCTGACATATTAAAAACTCCTTTCTTTATTATTATTAAGAAGGGAGTTTATTTTTATACTAATAAACTATTTATTTGAGATACTGGATCAGTACTTTTGGTTATGTAAGAACCTACTACAGCGATATTGGCATCTTTAACTAGATTTATGGTATTGTTATTGATACCGCCATCTACTTCAAGAAGAATATCTCTTGTACCTATTAGTTTTTTTATTTCTTTTAATCTTTTGGTACTTGACTCTAGGAATGGTTGACCTCCAAGTCCTGGTTCTACAGTCATTACTAGAATTAAATCTATATCTTCTAGATATGGTACCAATTTATTTATATCTGTATTGGGTTTTATTGATAAGCCTCTTTTAAATCCTAATGATTTTATTTTAGATAGTATTTCTTTTATGTCTTTGTCTATTTCGAGATGTATTGTTATATTTTCAATATTATCTAAATCTTTTATATTATCTATATACTCTTCAGGACTATCCATCATTAAATGAATATCTAATTTTTTTGTTGATATACCAGATAGTTCTTGTAATTCTGGATATGGTAATGTTCTTTGAGGAACAAATTGTCCATCCATTACATCCATGTGAATATATGAAATATTAGTATTGTTTAGTATTTTTATCATTTCTTTTTTGTCTACTGAGTTTAGTATTGATACTGATATTTTCATATTATTTTCCTCCGATGAAAGATTTATAGTTATTATATCTTGAAGGAAGTATATTACCTTTTTCAAGTGTTTCCTTTATATAGCAACCATCTTCTTTAATATGCATACAATCTCTATATTTACAATAGTGTAGGCCATCAAACATTTCTTTCATATTATCTCTTATATCTAACTTAGTCATTCCTCTAAAGTCTACTGAAGAGAAACCTGGAGTATCGGCGATTAATGCACCATCTACTTCATATAATGTTACGCATCTTGTAGTATGTTTTCCTCTTCCTAGGGCTTTTGATATTTCATTTGTTTCGAGTGATAGGTTTTTATCTAATCTATTTAGAAGAGATGATTTACCTGCACCTGACTGTCCTGCGAGTACTACTTTTTTATTTTTTATTATTTTTTTTATTTCTTTAATATTATTATTATTAGTTACTATATAACCAATTCTTTGATAGTAAGAGGTTATTTTATCTATTTCATTTCTTTCTTCTTCGGTTAATAAATCTAGTTTGGTTAGACATATTACTGGTTCAATATTATTAAATGATATTATAGTTAATAATTTATCTAATAAATTACTATCAAAGTTTGGTTCTTTTACTGATACTGCAATTAAAGCGATATCTATATTGGCAATGGGAGGTCTAATAAGAGAATTCTTTCTTGGTAATATTTCTAGTAGGTAATTATTTATATCATCTATTATTACTGAGTCTCCTACTAGAGGAGTTATTTTATCATTTCTGAATTTTCCTCTTGGTTTGCAAACATATAATCCATTTGATGTTCTTACTGTGTAATCGTTACTTTGATTTTTAATTATTATTCCTTCCATTTATGCTCCTTATTAATTTGTTTTTTCATCACTTGGTAGTAGTGGATCTGTTGGATTTTTATCCTTGTCTTTATCATCTTTCTTTTCTGGTTTCTTTGATAGTGTTATTTTTAGTGTATATCCTTCGTATATTGGATCACCTACTGCTCTATTTTGTGATAAAACAATGTCTTCTTCTACTTCATCTGTTTCTTTATATGATTTATCTAGTGTTAGATTGTATTCTTTTACAAAGTCTTCTACTTGTGATAATGTCCATTTTTCTTTTACCATATCTGGATAAACATCTACTTCTGGTATATATAATACAACACTATCATTAGCATATAATTTTGTCTCTTCATCTTTATTGAAGGCTGGTTCTTGACTTATTATGTTATCTTTCTTATCTTTATATTCTGAAGCATTTTCTACTGATTTGGTTTTCATTTCTACTTTGATGCCTTTGGCCTCTAGTTTACCTTTTATTTCATAATAGTTTTGACCGGTATAGTCTTCAAGAACTACATATTCTTTACCTGATGATTCAACAATTGTTATTGTACTCTTCTTAGTTCTAGTAGAACCGGCTTTGGGTTCTGTTCTTATTACTTTGCCTTCTTCAACAGTAGTACTTTCTTCACTCTTTGTGGTATATTCTAAACCTTTTTCTTTTATTTTTTTGATAGCTTCTTCTGTAGTTAATCCTACTACATTTGGTACTTTTACTTCTTTTACATCTTTACTTGTTATTAGTAAGTATACACCTGCGAGTACAATTAATGTTCCTAAAAGAACTACTGCGAGAATGATTGGTAATTTATTTTTTTCATCTTTCTCTTTTAGTACTGAATCGTCATCAGTATCTTCTTCTTTAGCTGTTGGTTTATCTATCACTTGTTTTACTTCTTTAGTAACTTGTGGTATAACCTTTGTCTCTTCAAGATCGTTTTCTGGATATTCATATACTAATCTCTTTTCATTATCTCTTTGAAGGGCTGTCTGCAAATCTTTATACATATCTCTAACATTATCATATCTGTTCTTTGGATTTTTAGCAGTTGCTTTTAATACGATATTTTCAACAGATTGTGGTATTGTTGGATTTTGTTTTCTAATACTTGGTATTTTTTCTTTCATATGTTTTAAGGCTATTTCAACAGCAGTATCTCCTTTAAATGGTACTGAACCTGTTAATAGTTCATACATTAATATTCCTAGAGAATAAATATCACTTTTTACTGTAGAACCTTTTCCATTAGCCTGTTCTGGGGGAAGATAATGAACTGAGCCCATTACTGAATTTGTTTGGGTTAACTGTGTTGAATTTAGAGCCATGGCTATACCAAAATCAGTTATTTTTACTAGTCCGTTGTCCTCAATCATTATATTTTGTGGTTTAATGTCTCTATGAATTATATAGGCTTCATGAGCATGAGCTAAACCATCTGTTAACTGTGTCATTATATCTATTACTTCATTTAAAGTAAGTGCTCCTCTTTTTTGAAGTAATTGTTTTAATGTTTTTCCTTCAATATATTCCATTACGATGTAGTAGTTTCCGTCTTCTTCACCAACATCGTATACTTCAACAATATTTGGATGTGATAAATTTGATACTGATAGAGCTTCTCTTTTGAAACGACGAATGAACTTTTCATCATTTGAAAGATCTCCACGTAATACTTTTATTGCAACTTTTCTATCTAGAATTGTATCATTTGCTAAATAGACATTAGCCATACCACCTTCGCCAATTGTTTTAATAATTTCATATCTATCATTAATCTTTTGACCTTTTGATAGCATTATAAATCACCACTTTCCTTTTTTAGATAAGCAATTGATATATTATCTGTACCACCGCGCATATTACTCTTTTTAATTAATTTTTCTACTTGTTCCTCTATTGAACTTTTATTATTTAATACTTTTTCTATTTGATCATCTGCGACCATATTTGTTAGGCCATCACTACATAGGAATAATCCTGATACGTTAGTGTCTACATCAAAAATATCTATTTCGATTGGATCATTTGCTCCAAGAGCTCTAGTTAGTAGATTTTTTCTTGGATGAAATTTTGCTTGTTCTGGAGTTAATTCTCCTGTTGATACAAGTAAATTTACTAGGGTATGATCCTTTGTTATTTTATGTAATAATCCATTTTTCATTACATATCCTGATGAATCGCCAATATTTCCATATAGTATGTAATCATTTGTTTTGATAGCTATTACTAGGGTTGTTCCCATGCCTTTACTCTCGGGATGATTTTTTGTATAAGAAAATATTTTTTCATTTATTTCTTTTACTATTCTTCTTAAGTAGTCGATAGCATCTTCTTTTTTTCCGAGCGTTTCTAGTTCTTCGAAACTATCTCTAACATGTTCTATTGCTATATTAGAGGCTACTTCTCCTGCTTTATGTCCACCCATTCCGTCCGCTACGGCAAGAATGAATTCATTATTATTATTATTTAATATTATTACATTGTCTTCATTATGTGTTCTTACTTTTCCTGCATCTGTCATATAAAATGTCTGCATAACTTCACTCCTCTTTTGCTTTGGCTCTTAGCTGTCCACAGGCAGCATCTACATTTCCGCCAAATTCTTTTCTTATTGTTACATTTATATTATTTGATTTAAGTATATCATAAAACTGTAAAATTTTCCACTTTTTTGTTCTTTTGAAGCCAATATTTTCTGTTTCATTATATGGTATTAAATTTACGTAGCAGTTTATTCCTTTAAGAAGTGAGACTAATTCTTTTGCTTCTTTTTCACTATCGTTTATATCCTCTAACATAATATATTCAAAAGTTACTCTTCTATTAGTAAGTTTTATATATTCTTTTATGGTATCCATTAATTCTTTTATTGGATAGGCTTTGTTTATTTTCATTATCTTATTTCTTAGTTCATCATTTGGAGCATGCAGGCTTATGGCTAGATTTACCTGTCCTTCTTCTTTCATAAATTTCTTAATTCCTGGTACTACTCCACATGTAGATATAGTTATATGTCTTGAACCGATATCTATTCCTTTACCACAGTTAATTATTTTAACAAAACGCATAACATTATTATAATTATCAAATGGTTCACCAATACCCATAACTACTACATGAGATATTCTAGTCTTAATGTCTTCTTCAATAAGGAGAATCTGCTCTACTATTTCATAGGCTAGTAAGTCTCTTACTTTCTTTAGTCTTCCGCTCTCACAAAAAGCACATGACATGTTGCAACCTACTTGTGATGATACACAAATACTTATTCCATAGTCATGAAACATTAGTACTGACTCTATTCTATTCTTATCTTCAAGTTCAAATAAATATTTGTTTACTTCTTTACTTTCTTGTTTTATTAATAGTTTTATCTTATAGAAAGAGAAATCTTGTTTTAGTTTTTCTCTTAACTCTTTACTAATATTAGTCATTTCATCAAATGAAGTATATCTTTTTTTATATAATCCTTCATATACTTGAGCCGCTCTAAAGGGCTTTTCATTTATATTTATAAAATAATCTTCTAATTCTTTTAATGTTACATCATATATATTTCTCATTTTTTTCACTTCTAACTTTCCATTATTATTATAACAAAAAAAATATGTTATTAAAACACATTTTTATTATTTTTCTTCTTTATGTTCATGATGAGAATGTCCTTTTATACCATACTTATTGGTTATTGGGTCTTTGAATAAGAAATTTTTTATTGGTAATAGTGTTAATACCATGTAAAATCCAAGTATTATGAATAATACTATTACTGATATGTATGTTAGATAAAATGGTAATGATGTTATATTTATTAGGTATTTAAATGTTAATGTACTAGATATGATGGCTACATAAAAGATGATGATATCTATCCACAATACTGATTTTTTAGTAAATATTTGATATGTATAAAATAATAGTGGTATTAATAATATTATTACTAATAAACTGGCTGTTTTGGCTATGAAATAATTTTGATTTAATCCATATACTGCTCCATCATATAGTGTCCATATAAAGGTTGGTGTTAGGGCTATTTTGATATGTTCCCAAGTGCTTTCATTAACTGCTGCAAAAAGGGATACTATTTTATTATGACCTGACCATTCATACATAAAATGTAGTAGTGTTCCAATTAGTGATATAAATATTATTCCAATTACTATATCCATTTACTCCTCCTATTTATAAGATAATTATATATTATTTTTTTATTTATTACAACTAGTTATTTTTTAATAGTCTTAATGTATTTAGAATACATAGTACTGTTACTCCAACATCTGCGAATACGGCTTCCCACATGGTGGATAATCCTAGTATGGTTAATATTAATACTAATAGTTTTATGGTAATGGCAAATATTAGATTTTCTTTGATTATTTTATTTGTTTTTTGGGATATTTTTATAGCGGTTATTATTTTTGATAAGTTATCATTCATTATTACTACATCTGAGGCTTCAATAGCGGAATCACTACCTAGGCTACCCATTGATATTCCTATATCTGATAAGGCTAGTACTGGGGCATCGTTTATGCCGTCTCCTACAAATGATACTAGTTCTTTTTCTTTTTTAGTATTTATTAACTCTTCTAATTTTTGATACTTATCACTAGGAAGCATTTCATAAAAGACATTTTTTATTCCTACTTTTTTAGCTATTTCTAAGGCTTTTTCTTTATTATCGCCAGTAAACATATAGGTTTCTATATTCATATCTTTAAGTGCTTTAATTGTTTCTTTAGCACTTTCTTTTATTTCGTCCTTTATTTCTAATTCAGCAACTAAATTATCATTAATCATTAGATAAATATTTTTGGTTTCTTTTTGATTACAGAACTTGGAATTTCCTATTTTGATATTTTGATCTTTATATTTATAGGTTATACCTTTACCTTGATATTCTCTATGTTCTTTGATATCTTCAGTTGATACTTTTTTTCCATACTCTTTAATTATTGATGCGGCGATAGGATGATTAGATAGGCTTTCTCCTTTAGCACATAATTCTAATACTTTGTCTTTGGTATATTTTTTATCGTAAATGTTTATTTTTGATACATAAAACTCTCCTGTTGTTATGGTTCCTGTTTTATCAAATACTACTTTTTGGATATTTTTTATACTATCTAAGTAATTACTTCCTTTTATTAGTATTCCTTCTTTAGAAGAAGCTCCTATTCCTGAGAAGTATGCTAGTGGTACGGATATGGCAACAGCACAAGGACATGATACTACTATTATGGTTAAGGCTTTATAAATACTTTCGGTATATGTTAAGTTTGTTATTAGTGGTAAAAGGGCTCCTACTAGAATAGCTACGATTAATACACTTAGGGTATATACTGGGGCATACTTTGATACTACTGTTTCGGTTTTGGTTTTTCTTTCAGTAGCGGTTTCTACTAGTGATAATATTCTACTTACTGTTGAGTTTTTGTATATGGAAGTTACTTTTACTTCTATTAAACCACTTTTATTGATACTTCCAGATAATACTTCACTACCTATGGTAGCATTTAATAATTCTGATTCTCCTGTTAATGCACTAGTATCTAGCATGGCATTTCCCTCTATTATTATTCCATCTAGTGGTACTTTTTCGCCTTCTTTTACGACAATTATATTGCCTACTTTTATGGTTTCTGTTGGTACTACTTTTATGGTATCTTCTTCTTTTAAATTAGAGTTTTCTTCTTTTATATTCATTAGTTCTGATACTGACTTTCTACTTCGATTAACGGCTAATTTTTCTAGGGCTTTTCCTAGTTCATATAGGAATATTACCATTAGTCCTTCATGTAACTCTCCTAATACGAAGGCTCCTATTGTTGATATTACTATTAATAGGTTTTCATTAATTACTTTTTTTGATAACTGTTTAATAGCGGTTATAAAGGTACTATATACTAATACTATATAGCTTATTATAATTAGAATTAGATTTAAATGATATGGTAATTTTGTTATACAGCCTATTAATCCTAATATACCTCCTACTAGGATTTGATAAAATATTTTATAGTTATTTTCTTTTACTTTTTCTTCGCTTAGTATGGCATCTGGTTCTACTTCACTAACTATTTGTTTAACATATTCAAATGGTTTTTCTAAGTCTGTTTCCACAGATACTGTTGATGCGCTAAAATTTACTATAGCGTTTTTGATATTTTTGTCTTTATTTAGTTTTTCTTCTATTTTCTTGGCACAGTTGGCGCAATCTAGGTTTTTGATATTATATTTATATTTCATTGATATGCTCCTTTCCTACACTAAATAGTTTTTTTACATGGTCATCACTTAATTCGTAATATACTGTTTTACCTATTTTGGTATATTTTACTAGTTTAGCGGACTTTAGTATTCTAAGCTGGTGAGAGATGGCTGACTGAGTACCTCCGACAAGAGTGGCTATATCTCCTACACAAAGTTTATTTTCTAATAAGACATTTATTATTTTTACTCTAGTTGAATCTGCGAATACTTTGAATAATTCTGCTATATCTATAATAGTATCTTCTTCAAGTAGTTTGTTTTTTATACTATTTATTTCTTTTGTATCTAACATATTTCCTCCTTATATATGAATATATATTCATATATTTAAATAATATCACTATTAGTATATTATGTCAATAGATTTTTATATTCTTTTTTATCACTTCAAGTCTAGGTCTTGAAGTGTTGTTGTTAGCCTGTAGTCTAACAACAATATACCAGTGGTATCTATTATATATAAGCCAGTAATTATATACTTTTATTTTGGCAATTATTTTATAAATTATTATTTTTGAGACTACAGGCTCAAAAATATTTTCTAATGACCTTAGGCATTAGAAAACGACGAACTACTTTAGTGTGAGACGAAACTGAAAGAGAATCTATTTCTTAGACTCTCTTTCTTTATATTCCTCTAGTGTTAAATTATTATTATAAATATAACTGGCTATATTTCCTACATATCTTATATGCCATGGTTCATAACTATATTTTGTTATATCTTCTTTTCCTTCGGGATATCTTAATATAAATCCATATCTATAACAATTTTGATGAACCCATTTAGTTTCTAATAATTCTTCTATTTCATGTTCTATGTAACACTTTTCATCTTTATATATACAAAAATCTATGGCTAATCCTGTTTGATGTTCTGATTTACCTGGTTCTGCTATTCTTGTGATAGCATAAGTAAATCCTTTTTCTTCAAGTAATTTATTATATATTTTTTCTTGATAATCATAATCACGATATCCACTTTCTATATCTATGTGATATCCATATCTTAAAGCATCTTGTTTCATTCTATCAAAAGCATTCTTTGTTTCTCTATCTATTAATATGCCATCTTTATAACTACTACTGGCTTCTACTAAAGTACTTGGTATATGTGCTCTTGGCAGGGGATTATCTTTATTTACTAAAATATTATAATCCATAAGTACCTCCACTATAATATATGCTATAAAAAGAGAAGAGAGACTACTTTAGTTTATCTATCTTCTTATTTAAATTACTTATCTTATTATTTAACTGTTTTATTTCTGATTCTAATTCTTCTTTTTGACTATTTAGATTTTCATTATTTAATTTGGCTATATCATAACTTTCTTTTAAGTTATTTAGGTTATCTATTTCTTTTTTTAGTTCTTTGTACTCTACTAGATATTTATCTAACTCTTTATTTTTGTTATTTAGAGTTATGTTATTATATAGGGTAATTATTAGGATAGTGAATACTCCTATAAAAGAGATAGTTCCTATTATTTTAAATATTTTATTTTTCATTAGTAATATAAGGCCTTCTTTCCAAAGTAATTATATCTTTCTCTAAATAGTGATAATGACTGGTATTTTATTTTACCACCGATTGGGTCAGATATTATTATTTTATCAGTAGTATAACCAATTATAACTACAGCATGCTCTCCTGATTTCCAATAGATGGTTTCTCCGGTTGGTTCATATATCCAAGATCTTGATATGTATGGTGGGGATAATCCTATAGAGGTCCAAGTTAGTACTGGTCTACCTGATTTTACTATTTTTAGTATTTCATCAAAAGAACTTCCAGTAGCATTTATTATTCCTGGTTTATAGGTATTTGCTACTTTGGCAATTGGTTTATCAAAGACACCATAGGAATTTTGGGTTCTTGGGTCTCCGATAAACTCTAATTCTGGATTACCTCCATAAGTAACACCATCTTTGGTATATGGTGCTTTTCCTTTTTCTAACTTATTTATAATATCATTAGGAGTTACTGATACACCATAATATTTTAATAGAATAGTTAGAGCAACGGATTCACAGCCTGTTGGATAGTCAGGATACTGATTGATTGTGGGCACTCCTGTTATATAGGCAGAATTTTTTTCTTCATACTCTTTGGCTAATCTATTATATTCTGCTTCAAGAGTGGTGATGTTGCCTTCGAGACCTACGATTTGTTCTTCAAGAGATGATATACTATCTTGAAGTTCTTTACTTTTATCTTCTTCTTTGGTAATTAGTTCTTCAATATCTTCGACTTTGAAGGCAGTAGTGGAAAATAGTTCTTCAACTTTTTCTCTCGTTTCTTCCTCTTCTTTATATACCGAATCTAATGATACTTTACCATCTTCAATTAGATTATTTTGTTTTAATTCTTCAAGAGTAGTATTATTGGAAATAATTAGGTTTTTGTTATCTTGATGTAATACTACTATTTCAATAATTATAGTAATTGAAAATATGGTAAGTAATATTTTTTTCATAGTAACTCCTTTTTATATTTTCTTGATATTTGGATGACCCTTCATTAGTTTTCTTATTCCTGTTGGATGCGGAAAGGCTACGGTTAGGATTGATTTATCTACTCCTATTACGACACCTTCACCAAAATCAGTATGAATAATATGTTCTCCTACTGTGTATTCGGCATTTTTATCAATTTTTTTCTTGATATTTGATATCATCTTAGTAAGTGGTTTTATTCCTTCTACTTCAATATATTCTTTATCTATTTCATTTATAAATCTACTTGGCATATTTCTACTGGTATTTCCAAATAACATACGAGTATCAGCAGATGTTATATAGAGTTTTTTCTTGGCTCTGGTAATGGCTACATAGCATAGTCTACGCTCTTCTTCAATAGCGGAATTACTTCCATCATTGATAGCATTATAATGTGGGAATATTCCTTCTTCCATGCCAACGATAAAGACATAATCAAACTCTAGTCCTTTTACAGAGTGGACAGTCATTAAACTTACTCTTCCATCACTGTCTTGATGTTCGGTTATATCACTAACTAAGGAGATTTCTTCGAGAAAATCCTCTAGACTTGCTGAGCCATATTCTTCTTCATAACTCTTGGTAACTCCTTTAAACTCGTTTAAGTTTTCTAGTCTTATTTCATCTTCGAGTAATTTAGAACTTTCTAATTCTTTTCTTATACCACTTTTATCTAGAATATCATCGACTAATTCAGTAAGTGACATTTTTTCACTATCTTTAGTTAGTTCTTCAATTAGTTCTTTAAAAGTTAATTCTTTACCTGTTGTAATGGCTTCATAGATAGAAATACCGGCATCTTCTGCTAATGAGGTTAAGTTATCAATTGTTTTTTCACCAATTCCTCTTTTTGGAGTATTGATTATTCTAAGCAGACTTACATCATCTTTATGATTATTTATTAATCTTAGATAACATAATAAGTCTTTTATTTCTTTTCTATTATAGAAATAGAAACTTCCTACCACTCTATATTTGATATTCTTTTTTAGTAATTCTTCTTCGATAGTTCTTGACTGAGCATTGGTACGATATAAGACCGCTATATCTTCTTCTTTAACACCTTTTGATATTAAATCTTTTATTTCTCCTACGACAAAGGAAGCCTCTTCTTTTTCGGTTGATACTTTTTTATATTTTATTTTATCTCCTTCTTCGTTATTACTCCATAGATTTTTATCTTTTCTTTCTCTATTATTTTTTATAACGCTATTAGCGGCATTTAAGATGTTTTTAGTAGAACGATAGTTTTCTTCAAGTAATATTGTTTTGGCTTCGGGATAGTCTTTTTCAAAGTTTAAGATATTTTTATAATTGGCTCCACGAAAAGCATATATGGCTTGGTCATTATCTCCTACTACAAAGATATTACGATATTTAGATGATAGTAGTCTACTGAAGGTATATTGGGCTTCATTTGTATCCTGATATTCATCTATTAATATATATTTATATCTTTCTTGATAGTCATTTAAGACATTTGGATAGTTTTTAAATAGTTTTATTGGTAATATTAATAAATCGTCAAAGTCTACAGAATTTCCTTGTTTTAACTTTTTTTGATATGTTTTATATACTTCTACTACTTTATGGTCAAATTCTATTTTAGAGAATTTTTCTACATCCATCATTTCGTTTTTAGCAGAACTTATTTTATTCTTTATTTCTCTAGGATTATAGTATTCTTTACTCATATTTAGGTCTTTCATTATTTTTTTGATAATAGTTAAGACATCATCACTATCTATGATAGTAAAGTTTCTTTCATAGCCTAATAGGCTATAGTTTTCTTTTAGTATTCTAAGTCCTAAAGAGTGAAATGTTGATATTTGTATATTATTAGCAGTACTTCCTATCAGAGATACTACTCTATCTTTCATTTCTTTAGCGGCTTTATTAGTAAAGGTTATTGCTAATATGTTATATGGACTTATTCCATTTTCTATTAAATTTGCTATTCTACTAGTTAGTACTTTGGTCTTTCCAGAACCTGCTCCTGCAAGTACTAACATTGGTCCATTTATATGATTAACAGCTTCTTGCTGATTCTTATTTAATTCTAAAACTTTCATCTTGTCTACCTCATCTTTCTTTACTTCATTTTATCATATTTTGATAATATAGTGAAGTAAAGATAAGCATATTTTTTTATTTTATTCGCACTATAGCCTAGGTCTATAGTGTGTCATTTATAGCCTGTAGTCTATAAATGATATATCTACATATCTATTATATATAAGC
>OIYY01000103.1_pt1 | contig 62550 bp, 50 predicted proteins | sample 1588341 | NCBI WGS metagenome assembly OIYY01 (sample SAMN03283287) | human gut metagenome | biome: human-associated habitat; material: feces | host: Homo sapiens | place: Peru | collected 2012
TTATTGGCTGAAGTATTGAATTTTCAAGGTACAACACACCTTATTGGTGTGGGAAATTTAAGTAAGCTTACAACAAATTCCATCAAACGTCACTATGACAAATGTCATTTTTTACACAGCAATGCCTCATCCAGACATAAATACGAATGTGACATTTGACACTTACTTTCCGGCACGCCATATAGTAATCTGTAATTGAGCCAAATATCAGGCTTGCAACCAAAAAATATATCATTATGGAGGCAATTCAATGGATACAACCAAAAATGCGATAGAAGTAACCAACCTTGTAAAACGCTACAAGGAGCTTGTGGCACTCGACCATTTCAGCCTGACTGTAAAAAGCGGCGAAATCTTTGGACTGCTCGGTCCAAACGGTTCCGGAAAAACCACCACTATAAACTGCATACTCTCCCTGCTCACATACGACAAGGGCGAAATAAAGGTATTCGGGCAAAAAATGCACTCAAACAGCTACGACATCAAACGCGAAATCGGCGTGGTCATGCAGAATGTGGCCGTGTACGACGAGCTGACTGTATATGAAAATATCGACTATTTCTGCGGTCTTTACGTGAGTGACAAAAAGCTCCGGGAAAAATATGTAAAGGAAGCAATGGATTTCGTAGACATAGCGGATTACAGCAAATTTCTGCCAAAGAAGCTCTCAGGCGGACTTTTGAGACGTCTCAACATCGCGTGTGGCATAGCACACAAACCAAAGCTCATCTTCTTTGATGAACCGACCGTGGCTGTCGACCCTCAAAGCAGAAACAAAATTCTGGAGGGCATCAAAAAACTAAACCGTGATGGTGCGACAATCATCTACACCTCACACTACATGGAGGAAGTTGAGCAGCTCTGCGACCGCATACTCATCATGGACAAGGGTAAGGCTCTCGCGCTCGGCACAAAGGATGAGCTAAAGCGCATGATCAAAAATACAGAGACCATAAATGTAGAAATCGCAGACCTGTCAGAAGCACAGCTTGACTCATTAAAGCAGCTGCACAATGCATATCAGGTCAGCTTTGAAAACGGACAGCTTCGGATTTATTTCAGTGGCGGACGCCACAATATAATCCATGTGCTTGATTATCTAGAGCAGAACAATCTGTCCTTCGGTCAGGTGTACACGCAGCTTCCGACGCTTAACGACGTATTCTTAGAGATTACCGGAAAGGAGCTTAGGGATTAATGAATGGACTAAAATTATTTTTTCACAACGCAAAATACACCATGCTGAGCATGTTCCGCATGAAAGTCACACTGTTCTGGACACTTGCATTTCCACTGTTGCTCGCCACCTTTATGTATATGGCATTCGGAAATCTGTTTGAAAAGGATGAAATGTTTAAGACAATAAATGTGGCAGTGGTTGAATCTGAAAATGATGACACTCTGATGAGCGTGCTTGAGTCTCTCGATGTAAACCATACTGATTCCATCAGTAAATCCGACAAAAATGACGATAGCTCAAATTCATTTTCAGACCTCATAAACATGAAGCTAATGGATAGCTCAGCAGCCAAAAAAGCTCTAAATGACAAAAAAGTGACAGGCATTATTTACACAGAGGATGCTTCTCTGGTAGTGGATGAAAACTCCTACAATGCCACAATACTTGAATCAATACTGACTCAGTACAAACAGCAAGAGGACGTATTTACAAACATAGCAAAGACTAATCCGGCTGCGCTTGAGACTGCAATTGCCGGACTTTCTGACACTGCATCAGAGTATAAAGAGATTTCACTTTCATCGGGAAATCAGGATGAATACACCAATTACTTTTACGCTGTATTTGCAATGAGCTGCCTGTTCGCCTCATTTTCAGCTGTAACCTCCACCTGCAGGCTGTTAGCTGATACAAGCTCTCTCGGCATGCGAAAAAGCCTTGTGCCGGCAAGCAAAAACACCCTTATCTTTTCAGAGTATATCTCACTCTTAATCATCCATTTTGCTGTCGAGCTGATTGCATTAGTCTACATGACACTACTCGGTGTGGATTTCGGAAACAAATATCCGGCAATCATCCTGACGCTGTTTTTCGGCTGCATGATTGGACTTTCAATCGGAGTGATAATCGGTGCCATTCCTAAGCTTACAGAGGGCAGCAAAATCGGTATCTCTGTCGGAATCGGCATGGTGCTTTCCGTGCTTGCGGATTTATGCGCCAACGGGATAAAGGATATGGTCGAGCACAAGCTTCCGATTGCCAACCGCCTCAACCCAGCCTGTCTCATATCCGACTGCTTTTACTCGCTCAACGTATATGACAGCTATGACAGATTTTTCAGAAATATATCAATAATGGCAGTAGAATCAGTGATTCTTTTAATCATTGCCTTTGTACTGCTTCGGAGGGAAAAATATGCAAGTATTTAAATCATATTTCAAAATACTCAACAGACATATGGGCCAGATGATTATGTACCTGTCCATATTCATAGGTGTCATGGTCGTTCTCACTGCGACACGCACAAACAAGGCTGAAGGTGATTATGAGGCTACCAAGCCCAAATTTGCGGTATTTGACTACGACAAATCATCAGAAAGCAAAGCTCTGACAGCCTATCTTAAAAAGACATGCACACAAAAAAATATTAAAAATGACAAAAAGGAAACTATGCAGGATGAGCTGTTTGCCAGAAACGTAAACTGTGTTCTCATCATAAAAGAAGGCTTTAGTCTCGATGTCGTGACCATACCGGGTACGCAGGCAGCGACCACCTTTGAATCTGCCATAAACAGCTTTACGAAAACGTACAATACCTACTTCGCCTCCGGCTACTCTGAAGCTGATGCTCTAGCCGCAGTAAACACCTCGCTAAGCCAGAAGGCTTCTGTCTCACTGCTCAGTGGCAAAAGTGTCGCCTCGCACTCAGGGCTATACTACTGCTTCAGTTATCTGGGATGGGTGCTCCTTGTCATGATGATTGCAGGTATAGCTCCTGTCCTTCAGGTTTTCTCCAAAAAGGAAATCAAGGAGAGAATATCCTGCTCATCCTATAAATTTGCAAACTACAACCGCGAGCTGCTTTTGGGTGTGATTTTAACCGGACTTGTGGTATGTGCTGTAATTTTTGTCTCAGCTACAATCATGTTTAAGGGCAGCACATTCTCGTTTTCAGGCTTCCTGTTTACACTCAACATGCTCTGCTACATGCTTGTTTCACTGGCATTTGCCTTTTTAATCAGTAAAATCACCTCAAACAGTGAGATACTGAACATGTTTGCGAACACCGTGTCACTCGGTATGGCATTCCTGTGTGGTATATTTGTGCCGGAGGAATTTCTAAGTGATGGCATCATAAAGGCCGCTCACTTTTTGCCTGCCTACTGGTACAACCAGGCTGTAAAAAATATTGACTTTCATCCGGTCAATGAGCTTGACTTTATTTTCATGTGCATGGGAATACAGCTGCTGTTTGCTGTCGCTATAATTGTCGTTGCCCTTCGCATCACAAAAGCGCCTGACGGCTTCAAAAAACATACAGTAGCTGCAGCTGCTCATAAATAGCTCTGCCTCATGTGAATATATACAACGAAAAAGCCGGTACATCATGCTTCCATGAATGTACCGGCTTTAAATACTTAGCAGTCCGTACGGGAATCGAACCCGTGTTTCCGCCGTGAGAGGGCGGCGTCTTAACCGCTTGACCAACGAACCGTGTATTATAATATCATGGTCAAACGAATAATGCAAGTACTTTTTTAATTTTTTCCAAAAAAATTTTTCCGTTCATTTACCTTAAACATTTTCCCTTTAAATGCTTCCGGCTTTAATTCCATTTTCGTCCCTATGTATGCTCTGCGACAATCTATCATATTCCGGCTCCTTATCCCAAAGCACACGTTCTTATCCTCATATTTTATTTATACGTTTTCCTCTTGAATAAGATTATACACTGCTTTGGTCACACAACGGTCACACGGAGCGCTTTTCCACGGATTTTGTAAAAAGTATACATTGCAAATGCCGAAAACTGTATAATTTTAGACAATTTTCGGCATTTACGTATTTTTTATTCGTTATAATCAACTATTATTTATTATATTTTTTGTATATCTTTTCAAACGCAGGCATGGAGCGCTTTATCATTTCCCACAAAATATATCAGGGCTGTTTTGGAAATTTTCCCTCATAATAATATTCTTCATTTTTTCTACATTAGCTTTAATGTTTTTTATAATTCCATACGTTCTACACCTATATAACTCTCACCGTAATTTCTATTGCAACTCTAACATTATCGTTATCATTACTGCCCCTTCACTATGAGGTGCTAATATACCGTATTTAATCTGTGACCAGTGGTATCCTTACCTTGCTGATCTCATCCTCGAATATATAATATGCATCACCCGGTTCAATTTTCTTTTGATTCTTTCTCTTTATAGCCAGCGGTATATCCACTATCTTGCAATTATCCAGGTTATCAAAAAACAGTATGCTTTTAGTCTCCTTCATCATTTTATATATATCAGGCGAACCATATGCTATCTGTGCATTTGGTACTGCCCCAAACAGGAGATACACATTTAATACTTTATATTTGCCCATAATATTTTTAAGAGCATTAAGAGCCTCCTTGCTATCTGATATCGCTGTATATACCTCCTGACTGTTTATTATGATCAGGGTGTTTTCTTTTTCCGGATTTTCCTGATGGATGAGTCTCTTATATTTTTCCTCTAAGAGAACCTCTATCATTATTATTTTCTGTATAAATTCATCCGGATCCAGATCATAGCTTACATTTTCCTGACCGATATCAGACAGCTTGCGCCTGAAATCATCAGCTATATATATATGAGTATCTATTTCGCTGTTTAACATCTGCAACGCAAAATATTTTATAAAATTTGTTCTGCCCATATTATCAGCTCCGGATATAGTTATGATATTGCATTTATTATGATCTGTGTAAACCGGGGCGACTGTGTCGTATGCAATTCCTATAATGTTCTCATCATTTTTTCTTCTGAATGTGTGATCCACATAATCCGGTGTGAGCAATTCAGGAATTTCTGGTATCTTGTCAGCAGTGATATTCCCATATACAGCATTTATCTGATCTACAAATGCATGCATATTATTAACACGTTCAATTTCCTTAGTTCCCTCAAACGCTAAAAATGTCTGGCACTCGTATATTTCCCCATCAATTTCTGTCAGGCACCTGCCAGCAGTCTCATCCGGTCTGAGTTTACAGCTACCATAAAGAGTCATATACTCACTTGATTCATTACAAAACATAGCTATTCTACCGGAAAAGTTTGCCAGATACTTATATCCCAGTCCTGTTGTCTGTAAATTTGAAATAATGAAACTTATTCCTACAGAGCCACCTTCTCTGCACAGATTGAGCAGTATGTCACTATCCTGCAGATACAGTTCTTTTAATGCAGTATAATTGTCTATGAGTACCACTATCTGAGGTATATCTGTAAATCCCGCCTCGCGATATGATGTGTATGAGCTTACTCCCGCTTCAAGCAGTCTTTCACGCCTTTCTTCTATCTGTTCACTCAGGTATTTAAACAGATTCTTCAACCTTTCATCGTCAGATGGGCATACTACACCTCCTACATGAGCCAGCTTCTCAAAATTTTTAAGTACCATTGATGCAAAATCAATAATATATATGCTAAGCTCTTCCGGTGAATAGTTTTCTGCCAGATTCCTCACTATCAATTCGAGAAGATTGGTCTTGCCAAACTGCGATGCTCCTATGATAATAGTATTTTTGTTACCTATCTCTATTACTGTCCGCCCCTGTCTCTGCCTGTCCGGATCGTCGTATATTCCTATTACAGCAGTCATAGAAAGATGGGTATCATTATGTGCCAGTTCGGCATCATATACTATCACTTCTTCCAGCGCAGGCAGACATATATCCGGCAGTTTTTTTACTCCATCGGCTTTACAGTATTTATCTACATATTCGACAACCGCCTCCAATTGTGACCTTGACTGCTCTGAATTCTCGAGCTTATGCTTATATACCAAATTCTTTTTTCCCGAAAAATCAAGTTCATATATATCAAACGGTGTATCATCTTCACCATTTATGCTCTCGGGGCTGCCGGAATATCCCGACTGGAACAATTCAAATATCTCATTATTTCCGACCTGCAAATAAGCCCGGCCCGGTTCTTTTATTTCTGCTGCTAAAGGAGATTTCAAGACTTCATTACTATCCTCCTGCGTCTGTACTTTAAGACACAATTTGAACTTTGAATTACTCCAAATCTGGTCATTAACCTGTCCTGCCGGTTTTTGTGTTGCCAGTATCAGGTGAACTCCCAGACTTCGTCCTATTCTGGCTGCACTAATCAGCTCCTTCATAAATTCCGGCTGCTCTGCCTTTAACTCAGCAAACTCATCTACAATAATGACAAGGTGTGGTAATGCCACTTTTGCTTGTCCCTCTTTATATGCCTTTATATATTTATCTATATGATTAACATTGAGCTGTGCAAACAGATTCTGTCTTTTCAGCAGTTCAGCCTTTATTGACCTGAGTGATCTGTCTATTGCCTTTCCATCAATGTTTGTTATGGCACCAATCAAATGAGGCAGCTTTCTAAACTGATTAACCATTCCTCCACCCTTAAAATCAATTATGACAAAACCTATTTCATACGGATGAAATAACGTTGCTGCCCCAAGTATAAACGTCTGCAAAATCTCACTTTTTCCTGAGCCTGTTGTTCCGGCCACAAGTCCATGCGGACCGTGAAATTTCTCATGCAGATTTAGATAAACAATCTCATCCTTCACATTTACTCCCAACGGAACTGCCATTGTTTCATATATTTTTGATGAATTCCATCTCTCCTTCAAATTCAATGCCTGCACCGAGTTGATTCCAAGCAGCTCAAACAAAGATATGTTCTTACGCAAAGAGCCTGCCAGGCTTATTTCTTCACACTCCACCGGTTCCAAAATGCTGACCGCCTTCTGTACACGCCAATCAGGTATATTCTCATACTCAAAATATTTCTTTTGCGTCTTATTGACCGAATCATATATCATAGCACTCTCATTGTCGAATATATCAATTATTCTGCTACAATATAATGGCAGCAAAGACGTCTTTGATTCAAAAAATATAAAAACAGTATCGAGCTCTGATGCATGCTCTATAAATTTTGAAATAGGATGACTCTTTATGCCATAGTCCTGCATTACAATTATTATATTAAATCTGCCATGTACTTTTTCATCTTTTCGTATAGAAAGCTCTTTATACAAATTTTCAAATACTCTGTTTTTGCTTTCCTGATCGCAAACTATATTTCTATTGCCATTCGAGCTATTCAAAGCTTTTATTCCCCTAAGCCAATTATACTTTCCGATATTATCATCAAGTAATGCATATATACAGATATCACCATAATACTGTCTGCTGATAATATCCATAATCATATTCTTCATCATCGAATACAACGAATCCGCATCTCCGACAACCCCCACCGCATTAGCATCCTTCAGACTCATCACAACCGGCGCCTTTTCAATATCCATATATTCTCCTGCCACATGCTCAGGCAGACTGCTAAGATCATCTCCAACCTCAAGTTTCTCTTGTTTTTTATAGTCTACCTGCCGCAATGACTCAACGTTTCCCCTCCCCAGATACACTTCAAGGAAATCTTCATCTGTAGATATACGATCAAATAATACCGGATCAAAATTCTCTATATGTTCAATATCCTGCTCTATGCTATAATACTGAGCATTTAGACAATCTAACTCCTCTCTTCTTGCAGCTTCTATCTCATTACGTTTTTTTGCTATGTATTCAAGATATGTGTCTCTTCGTTTTACAAGGTCTTTCTTATACTTCTTTTGTTTATTTATAATACCAAATATGGATGTAAAGACTCCAACACCCATGGAACATATACTAAATGCAACAAAAGCTCCATTTGACTTGCTCATCACTCCTCTAAGCAGCACTACCAGAGCAAACATAATAATCGAAGGCATCAATGAAGTAACCAGATTGAGTTCCGGTTTTGTCGGAATAGTACCCGGATCTAATATTTCTATTGGAGTTTTATCTCTTTTTGCCTGTATTCGCGTATTACGAATAAAGACAGGATATGTTGTATGTATATCCAAGCTCTCCGGTCTGACCTCAACTCCATTTGTTCTGATAGCTCCATAATCAAAGAAAATTTTTCCATTATTGTAATATGCAGTAAAATCTCCTATTGATATGAAATCATGATTTTTTACTGTTGCAATCCTTTGAATACTTTTTCCATTTACTAATGTGTTGTATGACGAACTATATTCCGATAACATAGCACATGATATATCATCTTTCACCTGCAATCCTACTCTCACAGCTCTACCATATGCACTGTCAAGCTGTATATGTGCATCAGGTGCATTCCCTATTATCAGAACATATCCCGGATTTAATTCTATTGACCATCCATAATTTTCCATTTTCATTTTCTCCCAAATATAATTGTCGAACCATTCCTAACACCAAAATCCTCAAGCATCCTGTTTCCTTTCAGAAATGCAATTGGCTGCTCACAGGCCATATAACATTCATTCTCATTGGCTTCATCAATTTGCAGATTATATGCTTTGTTTAATGCAGTCACCAGAGCTTTGGCTGTTATATTCAAGGGGATTTCCAATTCATGTCTTTTTCCATTATTTTCATTCACAAAATTAACAATAACCTTTTCACTATCTTCCATTACTATGCTCCTCTCAGTTGTTTCTTTTTTTTAACTTAATGTTTCTTCATAATAAATTTTGCTTTCCGTATGCGTTGCATTCATGCCTATTTATTGTTATCTCCATATCCATGCCGAAATAATTGGCAGCTACTATCATGTCCTGACTGAAAATTAGTAACTACATCCTTGAATGGGTCCGAACTGTCCTTTTCGTCATTATCGTTCTGTATTTGTTCCCATAATTTTCCAATCGCTTCATCAGAGGCTATATACTGCTCTAGAGAATTATTCAATACCTCATATGTATTATTAAATAAATCCTCCACGGCAAATGAAATCGTTGTCAGAAAAGTATTTATGCTCTCTATTTCCGGCACGCTGTCTCCTTTGCTGTGTATCTGGGTTCCCTGTATTTCAACTATCTTATTAGTCAGCTCATTTCCTGATTTTAAACTCTCCATTCTCTCCAGCGCATAGCTAAATTCCTTAAGTCTTATTTCTTTACTGTCTCCGCTTTTTATCATGACTTTTCTGTCCTCCTGTTAATGTATAAAATTATGGTCTTATTTTAAAAGCAGCTCTGCTGCTCTTGAAATAAAGCCACAATACAAATACAATACAATTCCACACCACAGCCTGTGGTGTGGAATCCGGCATTGAATGAATTTTACATGCTGAACTGATTTGCTATCTGTGTATCGGTTGACTCTACTGCCTCTGCAGTCTTGTCAAGTGCCGCTGCGATATCATCGATCAGCTCTTTTCCTTTTACAAATGAAGGTCTGAGCTCTGCAAACTTGTTGGCATATGCCTCTGATGCTGAGCCCTCCCACTCTGTGAGCAGGGTTTCAAGTAATCTGTCCATCTTGTCGATTACGCTCTGTACATTATCTGCTTCTGTCCTGTACTCTCCTGCCCTTTCTCTCATTGTGTCAGGTGTCATTCTGATCTGTCCTGATGCCATTTTCATGTTCCTCCTTTAGGTAAAATTTTATATACAAAAAGGCTGCAGCGTCCGATATTACCGGATGTTGCAGCCGATCTGTCATTACATAAATATTACTCTGTGTTAGACTCTAGCTTTGCGACCTTACGTTTCCATAAGTGTGCCCTTTTATACGCAAAATTTTATCGTATTTGCATTTTTATGTCAATTTTTAGGTTAGTAATGTTTTATCATATATTTTCCTTATATGGTGTCCACTTCTGAACAATACAATCTACATCTTTTGATTCAATCATACTTCTATTTTCTTTTTTTCTTGAACTACTTCTATTTTATCCTTGGCAATTTCTTTCTCATACAAGTACTTATCTGTTCTATTCAATCCAAGTATATCAGCAATTTTTCTATCACCTGTGCCTACAAAAAAAGTATCTTTCAACTCTTTCCTAATACTAACCTTATAACCATTAATCAAACCATAAGTTCTACACTCATATGCTTCTTGAATTTCATTTGGCGAAATTATTTTACTATATACTCCGCTATTATATTCATCAACAAACGTTGCATCTATTATTTCGCGATTTGTTGTAATTATTATTAAGTTTCCATCATTATCCTCATTTAATTCGTACTCATTTCCATTATATACACAAAATTCACCATTTTTTATCATTTTCTATTTTCCTTTCACTTCTACAAAATGTTTACCATCAAATATTGCAACAACAGTATCTTTTCCATTAACAACTTTATGTAATTCCGCACCTTTCTTAGGTTTTACATATTCACCACTTAAAGACCACTCGGGTATAATTTGCCCATTCCTTGCACCTGTAAATCCATTTAATGTACAAGGAGGACCATCTGTATTTGTTCCACCGAATATTTCCCCATGTGGTGTCTTTATTTTTTCTGCATCTGTTGTCTTGAATTTAATATATGCATAAGTATCTCCACCTTCCGGATACGGTCTTACTCCATCACCTGTTACATAATCAAGTCGCGACGACTCCACAACATTATCATATCCTTTTATGTGTGATACATCATCATATCTTGCCACATAACCGCCAATTGTAGACCAGCCATCTTCTCCTATATACTTGTCTATATCCGAAGCCGGTATTGTCTTTTGAATATAAGTGTTAGCATCTATCTTTGGAACTGCCTCGCGTATTGCTTTCATCTGTGCGATTTGCTCCTTTGTTAAATCCTTTACATCCGTCAATCTTAACTTATTAATTTCCCGTGAATGGTGGTGTCATCTTTGTAACCCCAAGGCTCCTGCTACTTTACAGTCTGCTGTTCCCACAAAATAATATTCTTCATTTTCTTTTTCTACGTTAACTTTATAATTATTTATTACTGCATATGTTGCATATCTGTACAACTCTTCTATTTCTTCTAATGAAACTTTTTTACTATAAACACCACTTCCGTTTTTATCTATAAATGTTGAGTCGATTATTTTATCATTTTTAGTAAGGATAATTGTATTTCCATCACTATCCCTATTTACCTTAAATTCATTTCCATTATATATACAAAATCTACCGTTTTTTATCGTTCTTCCCATAATTACAATACACTTATTATATTTTTTCTTTTAATACTTCAATTTCCGCCTCATTTTTATTAATCCATTTTTGATACATTCCCTTATCTATGCACTCCATCCCTAAACGAATCCACTCTTGGTAATCACCATTCATTGTTAATATTAAAATTTGTTTTTCCGTTTCATCAACTACTATAAACTTATATCCTTCATAAACAGCATATTTTTTTTTATCATATATTTCCTCAATTTCATCTTTTTGAACATACTTTATATATATTCTATTATTTCCAATCTCTTTTTCTACAAACCCCTCTTTTTTACTAGCATCATCCTCTGACCGCAAAACAATTCTACCATCTTTTTTAATTCCAGCAGAGTATTCGATTCCTTTGTAAATTGCAAAAGTAATATTTCTCATTTTTCCTCCCTTTAGGTAAAATTTTATATACAAAAAGGCTGCAGCGTCCGATATTACCGGATGTTGCAGCCGATCTGTCATTACATAAATATTACTCTGTGTTAGACTCTAGCTTTGCGACCTTACGTTTCCATAAGTGTGCCCTTTTATACGCAAAATTTTATCGTATTTGCATTTTTATGTCAATTTTTAAGTTGGTAATGTTAAAAGCACATTGCGTGTATAAAGCGTAATTTTACTTCCGTAAATTACCTCAGTTTTTTAATACATTTAATGCCCTTAATCTTGTAATAAAATTATCTAATGCCTCTTCCTCTGTTTTAAACTTTTTTTCTGAACCTGTTATTTTACTTGCTCTCTCATCAGTTGCATATACCAACCATTGCTCTGCAACATTCATAATTACCATTTCATTCTCTTTATTTTCCCTTTTTTCAAACAGATTTCCTCCTTTTAAACTCTCTTCATCAATAATCTTTTTCACTTCTTCTACTGTCATTATACTTTCCTCCACTATTTCCTATTTCTGCATTTTTTAAGTTTTTTCTGAACCTCCTATGTCACTTGTTCTCATCAATTACGACACACTTTACTTAATAATATCATATATCTCTTTTTCACTTAATGTTTCTTCAAATATTGCTTCATACCCTCTAACTCGTTCTAATATCACTTTTAAATACACCGCTTCATTATAAAACCTTTCAAACACAAACGGAGCTTCTTCATTTTCTTCGATATACTCACATTCACCATTTGGTCCAAGCAAATAAATATTATATTTATTTGACCCTTTTTCCTCTAAATTAATTTTTAATTTTTGTGGATTCATAATTGAGTAATAACTTTCACCAATATGTAACTTCATTATTTCATTAACATCTGAAAGTTTTACCACACCTTCTATTTTCTCTAAACCACTGTAATCTATTCCTTCACTAAAAAAACCTTTTATTGCAATTGCAAAATTTGTTTCCATTTCTTTTTCTGAATAATATTCGGCTATTTTTATACGCTCATTCCTTTGTATGCAATAAAAATAAAATATTTCTTTTTCTTCTTGCAAGACATAAGATGTCTCAACATCATATATAATTGTTATTTCATTTTTATTTGAAACAATATTTAATTTTTTTCCAACATATTCTTCTAACTTTTTAAAATATACTTTTAATACTCATTCTTCTCCTTATTATTTATAGAAATCTATCTTCTTAGCCACACTCTATTCAATAATATTCAAGTCATACTTCTTGCAATAGTAATTATTAAAATTTTTTATATTTTTCCATGGATTCTTTTTTGTCATTCCATTCTTATATGTAACGCTTTCCTGCAATTGTTCCTTTTTTTCATTTAGTGCTGTTCTTATCTTCTCTGCTATTATTTTTCTTCCTAATGTAAAAGTAGCTTTATTTCTTTCTTCCTGAAAAATACAAGCATCATTGTTACAGGTACCGGCCAGTCAAAGGTTTCTCCCAAGGCTCCCACATCACAGGTTGCATTTCCTAATATCCATAAAACTATATCCTGTCTATAGTTCTATCTTCTCTTTTTCCTCTATAATCTCCACGTCTTGCTTAAGGAGTTTTTCACAAAATAATATTCTTCATTTTTTCTACATTAGCTTTAATGTTTTTATAATTCCATACGTTCTACACCTATATAACTCTCACCGTAATTTCTATTGCAACTCCAACATTATCGTTATCATTACTGCCCAGTTAGAGGCAAACATATTAACAACATCGTTTTCTTGTATTCATAACATTACTAAAACATATATGCATTTACAATATCATTTTCATCAATACTTAATAGTTTTAACACTTCCTTATACTTATTACAAAAGTCTATAATTTTTTGATAATTTTTACAATAGTTAAAAGCTGCTACAAAGGCTCTACTTAATGATGCTTTTTCAACTATTTTGTTGTCATTAAAAATAACATTGGCTTTTTCATCCTCTTTTATAATACATATCTTGTTTATTTGAAAGAAGCCTTCACTAAATATGTTTGTAAATTCATCAAAACATTGGTTTACAAATTTTATATCATTTTCATTAACTGCTTTACGCAATTCTCTTACTTTTTCTCGATCTATAATTTTATCATTTAACTTCTTGTAACTTACTATTCCAAATATAACTGCCTTTTCATAATTATCCGTTGTATACTTTACTTTTTTGCTACCGCGATGATTTTCATTAACAACATATACATCGTTTTCATTGACTATAGAAATATAGTTTTCTAGGTCTACTTTTCCTTTCATCTCTGTAATTATCTTGTTTTCTATTTTTAAATTTTCTTTATTCAATACGTGTTGTGCATTACTCAATTACAATCTCTCCTTTATTTACCAACTCTGTGACATCTTCTATTATACCTGCTTCTTCCAACTCTTTTATAGTATACTTTGATCCATCTGGCTTATAAACAACATACTGTTTTGCTCCTCCCTCACTTCCAAACCAAGGTGCAGCTTTTCCAGTTGTAAATTCATAATCTTCTACTAATTGATAATAATGAATTTCTGCCCCTTCACTATGAGGTGCTAATGCCCTTGATTCAAACGAATCTACTGAGTTTCCTAAAAATTCTCCGTTATTAGCTCCATATCTCTTAAATAGTGTATCAGCGGGTATAACCTTTTTACACTTACTTCCTTCCTTAAAACCATCATTTGGTGGCCAATGAATTTCACCTGTTTTCTGATTATAATACTTAGGATTATCATAAATTTCTTTATATTTTATATACAATTCATCACTCGGTGTAAATTTCCATCCTTGAATCTTTTTCCTATCCTCACTACTAATCGAATTAACAATTTTATCCCATGTACTTTTTCCAATAAGTTTTAGTCTCTCATCCTCTGTTAGCTGTTCCCCTATTTTCCTAAGCATTACTCTTTCTTCTTCAGACAATGTTGAAACATCCCGTAATCGTAATGCATTAAATTCTTCCAACGTTACTCCCTTGTTTTTTAATATATTATTAAGGTCTTCGCTAACAAAATTTATATCTAGTCCTTCATCCAACACATCCCCGATTTTTTTAACCTCAGCATCGCTCAGCGTCTTCGACCCAATCTCTATCCCATCTGCATTTTTAAATAACAGCTTATTTCCCGAAATACTTACCGTGATTCCTGCTGCAAGACTCAGCATCATTGTTACAGGCACCGGCCAGTCAAAGGCTTCTCCCAGTGCTCCCACACCACAGGCAGCTGTATTTCCTGCAAAATCTATCAGAGCTGTTTTTCCAAATGCCTTAAGTCCTTCTTTTAATCCTATTTCTGAGATTTTTGTTGCTGCAATGGCTCCTCCAAGCGTAACAAGATCTACCATTGCAAAGACCACCTTAAGTCCACGTTCCATGTCTGTCAGGTCTTCTCCGGTTATCAGGTCTTCTCCGGTACATGCCTCTATGATAGGCTTAATGATTGTGATATCCAACACGGATGAAACGAAGTTTAAAAATGGGTTACTGCTGTCATGGGTAAATTCTCCCTGCCTATAAAACTGCTCCAAAAATTCCTGTTGGGTAAGATTGTTGTCTTCTCCCAAAGCTCCGGATGCTTTCATTGCCTCATACTGTGCTGCAAAGATACTTGCAAAATCTTCTACACTTCCATTGGTATATGCCATATGAAGCCCATTTCCGTCCGCCTTTCCGTCAGAAGTTCCGATAAAATCTGCAAAAGTCAGCTTTGCTTTTTCCTGTTCTACCATGGTTCCGGCATATCCCATTCCACCGGTTATATAATTGTTTTCTGTCAGTCCCAGTGTATTATCTACCTCAAAGTCTTCCAGATGGATTCGGCTGATTGTTTCCGTAGCATTTTTCTTGAAATCTTTCTTTAAAGGCTGATCCAGCTTATCATCCACGTAACAATTTAAGACATCAATATAACGGCGAAGGGTTCCATGCCCCTCTAAAAGCCTGTCAATATCCTTTTTCCTAGATGTATAGTCAATTCCCAGGTCAATTTCATCTAAAATGGTATCACAGGTCTGCAGTGCCTCGTCCACATCCATCATTGTATCATACACATACATACAATTTAAATAGCTTACACCTTTTTCACTCCAATCCATGTATGCTTTTTTTATTTCTTCTTCCATAACTTTTATTCATTTCCTCCAATTTGTCCAATGACCCATTCCACAACCTGCTGTTCATTATAATACATAGTATTATAAGCATTTTGAATGTACGTTCCTGCCGCCTGATACAAAAATGTCATTTTCTGCATATTACTGGCTAGGGATTTAAAAAATGCAAGCATCTCCTCTCTGGCCTCCCCCTGATATGTATCCTCTGATTCTATATTTTGTACACACTGTTCACTATAGGTATATGCCTCCAAAATCTTTGCCTGGATATTTCCCAATTCACTTATATAATCCAAAACACCGGCACCTATTTTTATTTCTTCTGAGGATCCGCTGCAGGCCGTATCAACGCTACTACGCATAATTTTTTACCTCCTCATCAATTGCCAGAAGTCTCAGTAATTCTCTTCTTACCTGTACTGCATCCACTTCACTTTTTATCTGCCGATTCAGGTCATACTCAAATATCTGATTATTCTTCCAATAATAAAGCCATTCTTTTGTTAATGCATTATCCTGAAATTCTCCTATCATGATATTCTCTTTGCAGTCTTTTACTTCTCTTAAAAAAGAATCAATGTCTTGCAGCTGTAAAAGCTCCTTTTCTGATACTGTTCCAGTCTGTAATACCGGATATATTTTCAATAATAAATATACGACAGCGACTCTCGGCAGCCGTAACATCTCATATTCTCTATTTTTCAAGGGAATAATCACTATCGCCTCTCTTTGTTCCAAAAGCGCAATATGTAAATAATTTATAATAATATGATTCCGGCTTTCCTTATAACATTCCAATGCTCTTGCCGGCAAAAATCCCATTTTCGTCAATTCCGTTTCAGATGCAAGCACACCCTTTTCTATCAGTCCATTTATAGTTTTTTTAACTTCCTCTTCATGACTTTTCTGTGTCCGGAATTTTAATGGAATTCCAAATACATCATTTCCTTTTGTAATACTATTAAAAAAAACCATTTCATGCTCTGTAAATTTCATTGCATGTCCTCCATATCCTTATACTCCTGAAATTCATCATAAAAATCATCTACTCTGTCACCATGGGATTTTAATGCTTCGATTGCCTGCTGCACCGGATTGTCACCATTAGCCTTTGAAAAACTCTTATGATATTGTTGCATCAGCCCCATATATGCCATAAAAGTAGTTTCCTCTTTCCCCTTCCACAATTTATCACTCTCAATACGCGACATAAGCCGGGTCAATTCATCGTAGGAATCATCTATTCTTTCCTTTATTGCTTTCATGTTAGTCAGCAGTTCATTCATATTGCTTCCTGACATTTTAAAATCCTGCATACCTTCTCCTTTCCCATAACTAACTAATCAACCTATGACGCTTCTCTTTTTCGCCTTGCTTCTTCCTCCAAAGCTTCTCTTCTTAATCTCTCTTCCTCTTCATAATATTGCTGCTGATATATCTTCATTTCCTCATCTTCACGTTTTGCTTCGTCACACCAGTAATTATATTCATCTCTTGCAAATTCCAATTTTGATTTTACTTCTGCAATTATTTCTTTAAAATCAGCCCCCAGTTTTTCTACTGCCTCGCGATTTTCACTTTCCTTTGTTACAAAAGTGTCGCTGAGTTTTCCCTGAGCAGAATCCGGATTCATCTCCATTGTATTGTAATCTGTTGCTAATTGAGCCATAACATCACTTAAATTGTCTGTTTTCTTTAACTCTTTTTCCAAATTCCTTACTACTTTTTTATATTTATCTCTCTGAGATTCTGCATAGGTTTTCTTTCCAAAAATATCTTCTATTATATATTTTAATCGTTCTAACAGACTTGCCATATTGCTTCTCCTCTTGTTCTGATAAACTTTTACAAATAAAGGTCTAAGCTCTGCAAACTTGTTGGCATAAGCAATCATACCGTATTTAATCTGCAGCCTGTGAGCTTTCCTCTTTTTCGCTGCCCGGGAAAACTATCATCTGCTCCAGCTCTTCTTTGGGAACCGCCTGGTATTCTTTGAGGTAATCCACTGTATTGACTGTGGTTTCCTCTGTTCCCGGAGTGTCATATACAACTGTCTTGTTCTCTGTGAATTTATTGTCCGGAATTATATCATACTCTATCAGATTCAAATTATCTCTTACGCAGAATGTCATGTATGTTTTTCCATCCAGCTTTATCCTCTCAAATGTTCCAAATGATACTATATCTAGACTGTCCTCTTTCTCTGTCTGGTTCCATTCTTTACTTCCAGCATCCCTGCTATAAAGAGTTCCCTTTGAATACGAATACAGTGTCTCCAGCTGGGCATTATTTCCCGAATCATCTGTAGTGATTTCGCGCTGTACATAGCCTTCTTCTTCCACATACTTTTCGTCTCCACCAGACACATGACGATGTCGCTTCCAGTTCCCACCATATGTGCCTATATTATATGTTGAATAATCCACTTTATTATGTATTATGTCACCAAGTCTGGTCTCCATAAGGAAATCATCAGGATTCTTATAGCCTGTTAGTTTATCTCCATCATATGAGATAATCTTAACTTTTAAATCCTCTGTTATTTCTACAGGTGAATTTGATTCGGCAATACGCATCCTATATAAAGTTATCTTTCCTTCCTCTTTAATCCTCTGATCTATCATCTCTGATATCGTGATTTCACCTTCCGGCTCTGTGGTCACACGCTCTGCTGCCGTGCAATCTGTTTCTGTTGCCTGAGCTGCTGATGTGTCATTTCCCTTTTTATCCTTTTTTTCACATGCTGTCACCATACATAACATACATGCCGCTATCATAAGAACTGATATTGCTTTCTTCATAATAATTTTCCTTCCTGTATTCGTTGCATTCATGCCTATTTATTGTCATCTTAATTTTCCAAAATGTACTTCATATATTCCTTTACTCTGTTACACAAAGCCTTATAACTTTCGTCATCCTCTCTCTGATTTTTATCATCTGCTCCCTTGGCATAGTCTTTTAAGTCCTTAATACTTACCTGCTGTTTCGGCTTTGCCTGTGCATTATATGCATCCACCATCTTCGTCACTTTCTCCACATCCATCGTGATATTCTCACAGATATAGGTGTCACCTACCCTGGTTATTTCCATATCCATGCCGAAATAATTGGCATCTTCTATCATGTCCTGACATGTAAAGTCTGTTTCTGTCAGTCTGTCTTTTGCTTCATCAATTTCTGCATTATTTTGTACATTTTCATTATTTTCATCATATGCCGCATTTAAGTCATTCAAATAATTTATTGCTGCGTTAGCCTTGTTAATCTTATCTCCTACGGTTTCATTTATTATTACCGCTGAAAGGCCTATAGCTTCATCAATAATCTTACCTTTTAAAGTATTACTTGTTACATCAAAAAATACTCTGCATTCAGTCTTTTCCTCTTCCTTTTGATTTTCAAGATTCTGCTTTGTATTCTCAATCATGCCGTGTGGAAGTACATGGCTTACAATCTGATTATCTACCATTCCATACGCATCTATCTGATTGACCTTCTCATTTTCTTTTCCTACTTTTTCATTAATAGTTCCATTTGTTACCTTGACGTTATAATATTTGTCCAATATCTCCCTGTCATTGCTGTCTGTAATATTGCATATGCTTACATCAAACGGCAGCTCTTTCAGGCATACGGATACGGTCACATTTTTCTCTCTATCGGAATGTATTGTAAATCCATCGTTTTTTCCATTATATGCAACTCCTATTGTCGGGTAGCTATCAACCATTGCTTTAAACAGGGATGACACTCTGTACTGCTCTTTCATCTCTTCAAGCGCTTCATCACTAATCTCGTCGTTTCTGTATGCACATTTTTCGCTGTAATAGTCAATTATATCCATACTTGTCTTATATATATCCACCGCCCTCTTAAATGTATTCGTGACACTCACACTGTAATACTTAGGGTCTTCCAGATCTGCATTATCTATCCACTCATCATCCTTGGCGTTTCCATAACCTGCGCGCAGCATGTTCTCTATATTTGCTATGGTTTCTTCCTCATCATCTGTGGACAGCTTTGGAAATACTGATACAAGTGCCTGCAGCTCTGCATCTGGTACAAATTCCTTCCGCATCTCATAGTTTATTTCGTCCCAGTTCATAACTGTCTTTCCATTAGAATCCACTGAATAGAATCGCTCTTTATAATACTCTGTTATCTTCGAGTCCACTTTTGCCTGTATATTACCAGCTTTTGTTTTCAATGTCTGGCAATCCATAGTATATATATTCTCAACGGATCTTACATTAATCAGAGCTGCCAGTTCTTTAATTGCAGTGCTGAATCTTTCCAAGTCCATATATTCGTCCCGAAACCTGGCTGCATATAGATCATCCACTCCATTTACATTATCAAACATCCTTCTTACACTATTGCTTGCCTCTTCATTTTGTCTCTGATATTCTGTTGCCGCGTTTCTTAGCTGTGATTCATAATCATATTGAAATATACCTTTGGTTTCCACTACACCGTAGGTTTTGTTTATTTCCTCCCACTGTTCTTCTCCTCCCATATAGCTTTGTATGTCATCGTATGCTTCCTGCGTAAAATCCTTAAAACTCATTATGCGTCATCCCTCCTTCTAATACGCTTCATATGTTCCTATGCCATATATATCTCCATCTGCCTCATCTACATCTCTCACAAATTCATTAAGTTTTTTTGACATTTCCTTGAAGGATTCTCCCAGTATACTCTGATATGTATGAACAGCATCCTCGTACACTTCCAGCTTATCGTGCAATTCACCGCTTATAACTGCATTTGTGTTTATAATATCAAGTATCATCTGATAATCGTTCATCTGTCTATCTGCAATCTTTGCAAGTTCTGAGTATAAACGCACAAGTTCTGTAAATTCCTCCTGCTCAAACCTTAAATTGTACTGTCCCATTACTTACTCTCCATTCTTCTTTTTTTTATTCTCAGCTGCTCTATATTGTCCTCATATGTACACAGCTGCTGATTTATTTCATATATCCTGTCATTTCTGCTCCTGATTGCATTCTCTACATCTCTCAGCATTGAATCTATAGCATTCATCGCATTGGCTACATACGATTTTCCATCATTTAATGAATTAATACTCTTAAGTCTGCCCTTCAGATTTGTTATATTACGACTGCTATATCTGTCCATGCCGGCTATATTATCAACTCTGCATTTAAACCGGTTTTGCGCCTGCCATTTATATTCCTTTATTTTCAATGCTTCCTGATCCAAAGCATCTATTTCATTAAGCAGCCTGTTTTTCTCAAGCTGCAGATTTTCTACATTTGCCAGGTACCTTGATATTCTGCGACTTAATTCTTTTAGTTCCATAATAGTATTATTCTCCTCACCTTTTATATTTAAAGCTATTCATTAAATATAAATTCCTCATTAGCTAACATCAGACAGTCTCCCGGTAATATCTCTGTTTCCTGCCCCGCCTTTATTATCCTTCCATTGATAAATGTGCCATTGGTAGAATTTTGGTCCATTACATAATAACGTCCGTTTCGCATGGTTATCACTGCATGCACCCTGCTGATATTCGTATTGTCTGCTACCGCATAATCTGACTTTTCCGGATTCTTTCCCAGCACAAACGATGGTTTGCCAAGCTCTATCTTTTCACCTGTTACCTGCCTTGTAAGACTTGCAAAATGATAGTTCACCGGTTGCATCTGCTGTATCTGCTGTACGGATATGCCATCATCTGACAACACTGTAGTTCCATCCATGCTTCCCTGCATTACCTGCTGCATTATCTGTTGCTGCATTGTCTGTTGCTGCATTATCTGTTGCTGCATTGTCACTGCTTTGTTTTTCAGCACGTTCACAACTGCACGCTCTTCGCGTGAGATATATTTTTCTATTGCATTGCCGTTGAAGCCATGGAAGCTTCTGACATAATACATAAATCTGGATATATAATTCGTATCCTCATTGATAACAGGTGTCATTGTATAAATTATGTTTTCTATAAACCCGACAATATCTGCACTTTCCTGTCCTCCTACTATCGGAAAATATATAAAGTACATCTCTTTTGTCATCTCGTTTATGTATACGTCATCCATATTAAAACGAACACTGTTTACGTTCAGTCCGTTATTGTATACATCCTCAACCATTATTACTATCTGCTCAATCATGAAAAAGAAATCATATTTGCTTATGGCTTTTTTCAATCTATCGGTAAGATTTATATTTGCAGGGCACGTATATATGACACTGTCTTTTTTTGTTTTTGTCACATGCATGATTCCACATGGTTTTATTCTGGCTAGCTGGCTTAGTTCGGTTTCATTTATTCTTTCCTTTCGTCCTGCCTTCATCATGGCAGTAACGGTCGATTTTTTTATGCTTACTTTTAATTTAGACATTCGCTATTTTCCATTCCTTATGAGATACATTCTGTCGTATGTAAAAATTCTATTTTCTTTGTTACTTCGAACCTGATATTGGTTTTTTGCAGCTTTTCGGTTATATCTTCCAATACTGTGGTTTCATCCTGCAATACTTCTGTCGGTGCATCCAGCACAGTAGTTTCATCTACCTTTTGTGTATATCCCGGCTTTTTCTTATTCTCCCCTGCCAGGTTATATGACGGTGCTATCGGACCGGACGATGTTATGTCAATATGTCCCGCTGTCTGCTTTCGTACAATTGCTGCAATTCCTTTCCGGGCAGATTTTCCGGTAAGTGCACCTATGACCTTAGGTATTTCAAGCACTATAAGTATGACTATTGAAGCTATAAGCATTATGGCAAATGCGGTGAAGGATACGTAAAATATCATCCTGTACTGATTATAAGTCATCTTTGTTTTCCTCCTTCACGCTCTGTGCCTTCTCAATTGTTTTGTCTATATTATCCTGCAATCCTGTTATCTGCTCGCGCATTATGGATTTATCCAGCTTTTCTGTTTTGTCCTTTATTGTATGTAATAAATCCATAACTTTATCCTTATCTGTCACTGCTATAAATGATGTGATATTTGTGTCAACTATATCATCTATCTCATTCCATACCTGAATCTTTGCGTCTAAGCTGTCAAAATTCTCTGATTTTGCATATAGCTCATTTATTTGCTTCCATAGCTTTTTGTATTCTTCATATGTTTTTTCTGTCTGTTTTATCTTTGCTCCATCATACTGGCTAATCAATGTCAGACAATCTGATATCTCACAGTATATTCCTGCCTCCGGATGATTCTCCTTTACTTCCTTGAACCACTGCGCCGCACTGGAGTATCTGTCTTTTTCCACATTGATTTCGTAGTAGAATAAAAAGCTTTCACCAATCTTATAGCATACATCCTCATATCCCTTTGGATTTTTTTCTTTCAGCTTTGCCATGACATCATATGTATGCACCCGGCCATTGTGGTCCTTGCAATCTATACCTACCATCAGCCTGTTCAATATCTGCGCCTCATCCCTGTTCAGTACAAAATCGTCTGTCAGTTTGTCATTCAGCTTAAGATACGCCTCCGTCCTTGTCGGGTCGGTTACTATAGCCGTGTAATATCCGTTGTCATAATTGTCATAGGTATCCGCTTCTTTTAATATGCTATTATAGTTTTCATTTTTTTTGTGTTCTGCCGCACAATAGCTTAATACTGTACTTGTTCCAAGCAGCAGCGTCAAAGCTGATGTGGTGATAAATACCGCAAGCTTTCTCTTTAGATTCTTCCTATACATGTCATCAATCTCTGTATAATGCTCAAGGTCATACATCAGCTCAGCTGCGCTCTGATATCTGTTGTTTGGATCCGGCTGTGTACACTTTGTAATAATACGTTCAAGACCACCTGACAATGTTGGGTCAATTTCTCTGATCGGCCTTATTTCGTAAGGTGGCTCACAGGGATTCATTCCCGTAACAAGATGATACATTGTGGCTCCCAGACAATATATATCTGTTCTCGCGTCTGTCTGCCCCATTCCACCAAACTGTTCCGGTGCAGCATATCCCATCGTGCCAAGACATGTCGTATCCTCTATGTTATTTTCCTTATATTCCCTTGCTGTTCCAAAATCTATAAGCACCACATTTCCATCCGGCTTTAGCATTATGTTTGCCGGCTTCATATCACGATATATGATTGGCGGGTTCTGTGAGTGCAGATACCCAAGAACGTCGCATAGCTGTTTGGCCCACTTTATCACATTTTTCTGCGACTGGGCTCCGTACTCCTGCAATGCTGTCTTGAGAGAATTTCCCTCTATATAATCCATTACGATAAGGAATCTGTCATCCTCATCTATGACATCGACAATATCAGGAAGACTGGGATGGCTCAGTTTTTTGAGCATATTGGTCTCCGCAACAAGACTTTGCTTTACCACCTCAAAATCCTTTACTCCATCCTTTCTGACCTCTTTTATTGCCCACTGTTTGTTTGCCCTTTCATTCATAGCCAGGTACACAACGCTCATTCCGCCGTGTCCAACTTCGTTTAGTATCTTGTATTTTCCGTCAATTAAAGAGCCTATTTCAAGCATCTATTCCTCCTACTGTGCCTTTATGAGCGCTGCTGTTATATTATCGCGCTCTCCTCTTTGCATGCTGAGTCTGATGAGCTGCTCCAGTCTGTCGTGCATATTCTGCCCGTCTACAGTTGCTGCCGTTTTCAGCATCTCATAGATTTCCTGTTCTGATACCTCATGCCTGAAGCCATCTGAACAAAGCAGAAGTGACATTCCATTTTTCATTTCCCCGGTCCTGTACTCCGGCTTTACCTCTGCTGATGCCCCGACACACTGCAGCAGTACATTCCTTCGCGGATCTCTCATAGCCTGCTCCTGTGTCATATTTCCATTCATAATTTCCCGCTGTACATATGTCTGGTCTGTCGTAAGCCTTTCTATATGGTCTGAAAGGCTATATATTCTGGAATCGCCCACGTTTATAATGTAGTAGGCTTTTTGCGTGACAAGCAGCGCTACCACTGTTGTTCCCATGTTTACTGCATGTGCTTTGCCATATGCTTTTATTTTTTCGTTCTGCTGCTGTATTACTTCATCCCACTGTCTTTCCAGAATCAGACTGTCAATATCCGGGTTCGACGATTTGCAGAGCTCAGGCAGCTGCTCGTCACTCCATCTGTCAAATGCCCTGACTACAGTGGCACTGGCCAGCTCACCCTTCGATAAGCCGCCCATGCCGTCACATAATACTGCAAATGCCATGTCTCCTTTGCATGTTGAGAAGCACTTTACCAGCAGACTATCCTGATTAGTTTCTTTTACGATTCCTCTGTCCGTGTCAGCTGCTATTTCAAATCTCATACACACTCCTCCCAGAATTCAAAATCTTCGTTGCCAGGTCTGCCTTGAAGGGCATGCGCTTTCGCGCATGCCACAGACATTGTTGTTTTTCCCACACCACCACATGGTGATGTAAACACATAGATAATTATCTTATTGCTCATCATTGTCTTTTTTTTCTTTCAGCTTTTTTCTCATGTAATAAGCGATTATCAATATAGCAATTATAAGTACAAATAATATTATTGCTCCAATTATATATACTGCCTTATCATTGTTTGTTTCTACTGATTTGACATCTGACGAATTTGATTCCATAGGTACATCATCTTCGGCAATCTCTGTATCTGCTTCTGTATCCTTACCATATATTTTTTTCACTTCATTGGTCTTTCCACCTTCGTCAACAGAACAGTCTGCACACTCTACCATAAGCCTTGAATCACCGTCTTTTGCAGAGAGCACCTCCTTAGGTACTTCAAACTCTATCTTTCCGTCATGCTTGTCCAGATAGTCAAGCATATCGTCTCCCGACATTTCCTTGATAACCTTTTTTTCTTTGTCATCCTTGCCCACTACAGTAATCTTTACACGTCCAAGCTTTCCGCCATCATCCTTCGGCATCAATACTGCATTCTTTGAGCCAATATAGTTTTCATTGTTTTCATCTACGCCTGTCAATGTATATGTAGGTGCTGTCTTGTCCACAATAAATTCAATATTTACACTCTTCACATCACTGTAGGCAACTGAATCTGCTTTGTCCTTTGTCTCCACAACGATATTGTACTGACCCTCTTTTTCAAATACCGCATTTGATATCACATATTCGTACTTATGCCAGCCATCGCTTTCACTTACATTATTCACACTGAAGTCTGTTCCCTGCTTAAGTGCTTTTCCATTTACTTTGACAGTACAGCTGGTAACTTCATCCGGATTTATCTCTCTGACTACCACATCATGGTATACCTTCTGCACATAGTAATCCTTTACAAGCTTCATCGTATTGTCATCCAGCGAGAAGATTGAACCGCCTTTGTTTATGGAGAAATCCATCAATTTTTCTCCCTGCCCTGCAATCTCTGTCACCTGCTTTCCGCCTGCATCTATAATATTGACTGTTTCATAAGAATTTCCGGCCTTATCCTGTACATGGCATGTCAGTGAATACACTCCATCCTCATTGAGATTTCTATACTCTACACGTTGTCCGTTTGTAATTGATATCACGTTTCCTGTAATCGTTTTTCTTACGAATCTGCCATTTTCATATACCTCAACTGTAAGCACCGGTGAAAAGGATTCAAGATTAGTATCTGTGCACTCTATTACAAATGACATATTTCCTGAATTATTGTTTACTGAGCCCGGGGTTACACCTTTGATTGTTACAACAGGCTTTGTCGTATCTATGCAGAACTCCTGCTTTGCAAGGTCTTTTGCCTTATTGCCGGCTTTGTCTGTATATGCAAGTGACCATGTATATGTGGCATCCGCATCAAAGCTTAATGTTGCCGTATGTGTATCACCATTATCGGACCAGCTTCCAAATGCCGGTGCTGCTACTGATTTTCCTGCATCATGTGCAGTCATGCTCAGTACTATTCTGCTTGTATCAAAATTGTGCTCTGTGATTGTCACAGTTGCTGTTCTCTTGTTATTATAATAGTTTCCGTTTGATGCACTGTTGTTATCATATGCTACCGAAATAACAGGTGCTGTCGTATCAATTGTAAATTTTGTCGGTGCAAGCGAATTTGCATAATCCACTCCTGCAGCGGCATTTCCCGCAATGTCTTTTACTCCGATTCCAAATGTGTAATCGTCATCATGTCCGTAATATATTGTGGCAACATGTACTGTATCATCACCGTTACCGCTTCCACCTTCTGTGCTCCAGTCTGAAAGAGCAGGTGCCTTACCTGCTGCGGCTTTTATTTCCGCTGCTACCTTTGATGCATCAAAGTTACGCTCTGTTACTTTTACGGTTGCTGTTCGCGGTGCTTTGAAGTATGCTGTGTCTCCAAATGATGTATCTGCACTGTTATTGTCATAGCTTACCTGCACTGTTGGTGCTGTTGTATCTATTTTTATGTATTTTGTTACTGTGTATGCCGTTCCTGCATTGTCTGTTGCGGTAACATCTATACGCACTTCATTACTGTTGTTTGAAGCCGCACTTATGTCAAATTGCTCTGTTACATGATTTTCCAGATCTTTTAAGCCCGCTGCTGTCTTATCATAGCTATATAATGTTCCATCCTGTGTCGGCTGTCCCATATTTGTTACCGTATAGTTTACGCTCTTTATTCCTGATGCAACTCCTGTGGCATTCTCATCTGATACCTCTATACTTACCGGCACATCTGCACTGTACACTCCTGATGCTGTCTCAGGTGTGATGACTGATATTGCCGGTGCGCATGTATCAACTACCAATCCATTTGTGCTGATATATGAAACATTACCGCTTAAATCTGTAACCCTGACATATACCACGCAGTTTTTGTTCTCGCATTCTATCGGTTCACTGAAGGTGCCATCCTCATTAAGGCTGTCAAGTGTCTTCCAGTCAGCCTCCTGAATACTGTCTACGTCAATTATTGCATCCTCTGCTGAAACGAAATACTCTGCTGACTTGATGCCGCCATGCTCATCTCTAAGCTGTCCGGCAATATTAACCTTCTTGGCAGCAAATCTTGAAATCTCATATTTGTCTTTTGGCAGCAATAAATCCCACACGGTATCCATGCCTGTTGAAAGTCCGTCAAACCTGATATTTCCTGTCGGCGACTGTACGTCAATTACAAACTCTGCTGATTTGTCTCCTTCTATCTCAAATCCATTATCTGAATTACCACACAAATCTTTTGCACTGACACTCAGCTCATACTTGTGTCCTGCATTGAATACGAGCTGCTTACTGTAAACAGCTTCTGCTCCCTCGCCTGTCTTTACCCAGTATGACTTTTCAGACCATGCATCTGACTGTGTCTGTTCATTTCCATCAACCTTTACATTGATTTTTGTTTCATCGGGGTCAAAGAAAAGCTCATTCTCTTTTACCGAAATGGTTGCAATCCTGTTTTCCCTGTAATACTCAGTGCCTTTTACACTGCTGATGCACTGTGGATCCGGCTGCTCAGATGTACCATATGTCACTGTTATTACAGGCGCTGCCTTGTGAATATAAAATGGCTGGCTGCCGCTTGCTGTCAAATCCGCTACAGTCACGTTTCCTGCCTCATCAACAGCTTTAACATATACATCTACCTTTTTATCCAGATAAGCCTCAGCCGATACATTTATGATTCCTGATTCATCAAGCTCATTCCATGCACCTTCATCATCCGATACTGACTGATCATCTGTCACTATCTGGTATTTTGCTGATACAACACCTGAAATGCTGTCAGTTACACTTGTTTTTATACGGACATCGTCATTGAAATATTTTCTGTTTTTACCCGCTTCCGGCTCTATAATGACATCAGGTGACTGACTGTCCATGCTGAACTTGAAGCTGTCACCTGTAACCTCTGTCTTAAGTCCGGCATAATCAGTTGCCTTTACTGAAAGCATCAGATCCGTTCCGTTAAACTGCTCTGCTGCCGGAATGGTTATCCTTCCTTCCCCGCTTGCGTCAAGCTCAACAGTCTGTCCTGATACAATTTTCTTTTTCCCGTCAAATACAGTGTATTCAACACTCTTAATTCCTGATAAGCTGTCAGCTGCTTTAACGATATAGCTTATATCATCCTTATGCCAGCCTTTTTCATTGGCTGCTGTCATGGTATCCTGTGACACTGTAAGCTCCGGTGGCAGGGTATCAACAACCAGCTTCGCTGTGGAGAAAAATGCTATCTCGCCATTACAATTGTCCTGAGCCTTTACATATACGTTATATGAAGTATCCTTCAGATCAGATGTATTGATCTTGTACTTATATCGGGCATCATATGTATCCTCAATAAGCTCTAACGGCTTCCATGCTGAATCATCAAGCGCTTTTACCTGCTCATCATTTAAAATACTGCCACTTTCATCTGATTTATTCACATAGTAGAATGCCTGCTTTATTCCGCTGATATCCTCCAGCTGTCCATATACATTTGATGCCTGCTGACTGGCCATATTCTGCTCGTCTATTAAATCAGCATCATATCCAATAGTACCTGAAGGCGCTTTTCTATCCACATAAAACGGCTGCTCTATTGAGCTTGTATCATTACACTTATGCTCCGCCTGATCCTTCGCATACATTCTGATTATCTGATATTTGTGTTCCTCATCCGCTTTTGTACCAAATGTGATGCAGCTGCTATAATCAGCCCCTGTCACGATCCAGTCACTATACTCTATTCCTGCATCAATCAGCTTCTGGGCATTATCGACATCAAATACATCGAATTCTTCCCGGTCATCAACCTTTACCCAAAGCTGTGTGGAACCATCATCCAAAGAGACATCGTGGATATTCATGTCTACTTTTCTGACATTTCCATAATAATCCACAGCATCCTTTGTGAAAGCAGGTTTATCATCCTCCTTTGGATTCAATGTTATCTTTGGAGGCTGTGTATCATATTTGTAGTCGAGCTGCAGACTTCCAATATCTGTGATAGCTCCGCTTTCCTTGTCCTTACGTGCTATTACAAGAGTCTGTCTGTTATCACCCTGCTGTGGCATAAGCTGATATTTATCAGCTTCAATCCATTCATCACCTTTTCTAACCACATATACCGCCTGATTGTCACTTGCCAGCGATAATGTAGGTGCTTCTACATAAAACTGTGTCCCCTGCAGCATTGTCCCTGTCAGGCTGTTATTCATACTGCTGTAATCATATTCTTTGATGGTAACAGTATATTCTGCCTCTGCTGACTTATATTTGTCATCTTCTGCTTTTGTCACCTTTATCCTTACAGTTCCGGTATCCTTTGCTGTCCATATACCGTTTGATGCAAAGTCTGTATCCTTTTCAATCAGATTTTTGCCTTCTACAACAGTGTATTTTAAATTGTCAACGGCTGCATCCGCCCTGTCGGATTTTACCACCGGAACAACTTTGTTCCCCACATAAATATCATCCGCCGGTGTATACTCTACCGTCAGCTGCTGTGGCTGTTTTTCCTCGGTGGCATTATTATCCGAATCCTGTTCATCTGGAATTTTACTGTCAGATATATCATCCGAAGCTGCGTCGTTAGATATATCATACTCTGAAGAGGGTGTATCAGCACTTACCTGTGTTGCCGGAAGCGATGTCGCACCCATTACAGAAGCTAGCATGATTGCTAGTAACCTGTTAAGTTTTTTATTAAACACTCTCATATCTCCTTTTCTATAGTATTTTTTGTAACTATTCCGTTACGATTTTATTTATATTCCCACTCTCCATGCCATTATACAAAACAATGGTCACACAACGGTCACACGGAGACAACTTTGTGAAAACTGCATAATAAAAGCGTCGAAAATTACATATTTTTTAGACAATTTTCGGCGCTTTTTTGGATTATTTTTTTGTAACTATTATTTACTATACTTGTTGTATATCTTTTCAAACGCAGGCATAGAGTGCTTTATCATTTCCCTGTCCACACAGTATGATATTCTCACCCAGCCCGGACAGCCGAAGCCGTCTGCTGCTACTATGAGCACATCCTCCTCCTTTGCCTTCTCACAGAATGCATTGCTGTCATCCTCGAGTGCCTTTACAAACATATAAAAGGCTCCGTCCGGCTTGAAGCAGTGATAGCCTATACTTGTGAGTCCCTCGTACAGAAGGTCTCTGTTTTCTTTGTAGGCATTGATATCACCGGTTGCCCCCTGGCATTTTACTATCATCTTCTGGAACAGGCTTGGTGCACACACGTAACCGAGTGCTCTTCCCGCACCACAGACTGCTGCATACAGCTCAGCCTTATCGTACACCTCATCAGGCACGAGGACATATCCTATTCTCTCTCCCGGCAGCGAAAGTGACTTGCTGTATGAGTAGCATACCAGTGTGTTGTCGTAATATTTGGTCACAAACGGTACCTTGATTCCGTCGTAAACTATCTCTCTGTACGGCTCATCTGCGATAATGAATATCGGTCTTCCTATCTCCTTAGACTTTTTCTCAAGGAGGTCTGAGAGCTTTTTGATGGTCTCCTCAGAATAGACTGTGCCGGATGGGTTGTTTGGTGAATTGATTATGACACCTCTGGTGTGCTCATTGATTCTCTCCTCAAGCGCATCGAAATCTATCTGAAAATGCTCTGTGTCTGCAGGCACCTCTACAAGCCTTGCTCCTGCTGCATTCACAAATACCTTGTACTCCGGGAAATATGGCGCTATGGTAATAAACTCATCATATGCGTCACTTGTCAATGCACGAAAGCAGATTGACAGCGATGCCGCTGCTCCCATTGTCATGTAAAGGTTGTCTGCATTAAAATGTGTGCCGTGCGTGTTGTTCAAAAATTCGGCTATTGCCGCTCTCGTCTGCTCATCTCCCTGTGCTGAGGTGTAGCCGTGCAGCGCAACAGAATCATAATCTGTCACAAGCTCCTTTATTGTGTCGTTTACTATCTGCGGAGCCGGTATGCTCGGGTTTCCTATTGAGAAATCATATACATTTTCCTTGCCCACAATTGCTGCTCTTTTTTTACCATACTCGAAAAGCTCTCTGATTGCTGAGCGCACGCTTCCGAGCTGGTACATGCTTTCGTTTACTACCATTTCCTTTTCTCCTTGTCTCTCAAAATCTTGCCTGTTTACGGCCTATCCTGATATGAATGCCTCCATCCCGGCACGCTTCGTCATATCAATATGCTCCTTAAGCTCGCGGGCCGACATTCGCAGTGCCCCCAGGCTCATGACCGTCTGCTGCTCCAGTCCGTCAGAGGTTGCCACTGTTACCTTGTACCTGTCACGTATACCAAACACAGTCTTTTCGATAAATGCATCGGCTGTCTCATCCTGCTTTGTATACACGACCTCTATGTTGTGGAAGGTCTCGCGCTTTCCGGCATTGCCCTTCACCTTGTACGCATCAAACACCAGCAGCAGATGACAGCCCTTATAGCCCTGGTAATCCGACAAAACATCCTTCAGCGCATCTCTCGCCGAATCAATGTTTATGCGCGAGAGTTCTTTTAAATCCTCCCATGCAAATATTATATTATATCCGTCAACTATCAGGTACTCTTCACCCGGAGATTTCTTCGGATAAATCGGATTGCCGTGCTTATCATGCTTTACTGTGCGCGGTTTACCACTTAGACCTTCATACTCATTTTTCTTTTTGCCTGACCATTTGCGCCTCTGATCCTCTGCGATATCGTTTTTGCCCATGCCAAACTCCCTGGCATAAACATCTGCAAGCTGCGCATCAAGCTCCACTGATGACATACCTGAAACAGCTTTCTCAAAGCTCGTCCTGCGGCGGTTTCCTGCAAGCGCCTGCGCATCCTCCGCTGAAAATGCATTCTGCGTACGGGCACTCGCTGCAAGTGCCTCCTCAGACTCATCTCCGTGATATACATACGGCAGGTGCATATGCTCAGGGACCTCATCCCACGGCACCACGTAGCCTGAGCCGTGCGCACAAAATACCGAGCCTGTCGGATTGCGGAAATCCTCCTCGCTGTCATAGTGCATCTGCGCAATCACCTCCGCAGGATTGTGACATTCATCATAGCCCCACAGCTCCAGTGTCAGGTGCCCAAGTCCCTTTGTATACGCATGCACCAGACTCACATAATCCTGCATTGTCGCAACCGGTGCCTTTCCGGTAATTGTCGCCATCTCCCTCGCAGCGGTTGTGGCAAACTGCGGGCTCTCTGCCCTTGCAAATCTCTGCTCCAGATCTGTCATTGCGCGGCCGACATACTCCATCGGCACCTGTAGGATAAAGCTGTAGTAAGGCTCAAGCAGCACGCTCTCTGTGGATTTAAGCCCCTGTCGGATTGCTCTGTATGTAGCCTGACGGAAATCTCCTCCCTCCGTGTGCTTTACATGTGCTCTTCCTGTAAGAATCGTGACCTTCACATCGGTAAGCGCTGAGCCTGTGAGCACACCCCTGTGCTCCTTTTCCTCAACGTGTGTGGCTATAAGGCGCTGCCAGTTTTTGTCGAGCACATCCTCACTGCAGGTGGATGTGACTGTGATTCCGCTGCCACGCTCCGCAGGTGACAAAAGCAGATGCACCTCTGCATAGTGGCGCAACGGCTCAAAATGTCCTACTCCCTCGACAGCCCTTGCTATCGTTTCCTTATATACAATGCTGCCCGGTCCGAACGTGACAACAACACCAAACCTGTCCTTTATGAGGCGCACAAGCACCTCCATCTGCACCAGTCCCATGAGCTGCACATGGATTTCCTTAAACTCCTCCATCCACACGATGTAAAGCTGTGGGTCTTCCTCCTCAAGCTGCTTTAGCTTTTCCATAAATGCCGCCGGATTCACATCATCAGGCAAAATCATCCTATAGTTTAGTACCGGCTCAAGGATTGGCATATTGGACTGCAGCTCAAACCCGAGCCCCTGCCCCGGAAATGTCGAGCTAAGACCTGTGACCGCAACTATCTCACCGGCCTCTGCCACATCAGCTATCTCATATTTTTCGCCGGAATACTTTCTTATCTGATCTATTTTTTCAACCAGAAGGCCTTTTGCCTCGTCACCGCCATGCGCTTTGTACTCTATCTTGTCTCTGACCTTAAGGCAGCCTCCGGTAACCTTTAAAAATGTCAGCCTGCTGCCTCTGTCGTCCCTGCCTATCTTGTATACACGGGCAGAAAATTCGTCAGGGTATTTTCTTTCACACATAAACCGCGAAAGCCCCTGAATCAGCGTATCCACCCTGTCAAGCTTAAGTGCCGAGCCGTAAAAGCATGGGAACACCTCCCTTTGCGCCACTGCCTGCGCAATATGCGCATCCGCAAGCTCTCCCGATTCCATAAACTCATCTAACAGAGGCTCACTGCACATGGCAAGCTCATCAAATAAATCCTGCGAAGAAAAATCCACGCAGCCATCGCTCAGCTCGCTCTTTAGCTCCGCCTGCACTTTCTCCGCATCCGTGCCCTGCATATCCATCTTGTTTACAAAAATAAATGTCGGCACGTTATAGTGCTTTAAAAGCCTCCACAGTGTGCGCGTGTGCCCCTGCACTCCATCAGTTGCGCTGATTACAAGTACCGCATAGTCGAGCACCTGAAGGGTACGCTCCATCTCTGCCGAAAAATCCACATGCCCCGGTGTATCAAGCATGACTACATGCCATGTACGAGCTGTATCTGCTGCATTTGCTGTACGTGCTGTATCTGCTGTACCTGCCGCATTTGTATCACGCGAAATATCAAGCCTTGCCTGCTTTGAAAAAATGGTTATTCCACGCTCACGCTCCTGTGCATCGTTGTCCAAATATGCGTCCTGATGGTCCACACGCCCGAGTGAGCGAATCTGCCCGGTGCTGTAAAGCATGGCTTCAGACAGGGTTGTCTTTCCCGCATCTACATGTGCGAGAATGCCTATTGTAATGTGATTGTTTGTCATTTTCTGCTCCATTTATGCCTCAATCCAAGAACAGAGACACCTGTGGATGTCTCTGTGTCAGCCTTTATATCATAATCCGTCGATTTCCTAAATTATAGCATTTTGTGATTGGTCTGTCATCTTTTTTCTTGATTGACAGCGTGGTGTCAAGCTTGCGTCCGGACAGTAACAAAAAGCGCCGCTTAATTGACAAATATTTATTCCATACATATAATGTGATTACGGAAATTTTTGAATGGTATGAAAATAATGCGAGGATAATATGAACAAAAAAGAAGTATTGGAACTAAAACGAAGATTAAAAAAAGACCAGGCAACCTTCACCCGTCTGGTCGGCTGCTACGTGGACTGCAACCATGAAAAGGTCTGCAAATTCGGTGGCAAATTTCTCACTCTGGAGGAGGATGAATACTACAAATATCTGGAGATTTCAAACAAGGTGCTTTCCGGCACTCTCGGAAACAACCTGCTCAATCTGCAGTTTCCGCTTGAAGAGGAAGAGGTCGGAGGCCGCCAGCAGATTCTCATGGCGCTTCGCGACAGCGAGCTTAATGATGAGACTCTGCTCGATACATACTATGACCTGGTCATCGACACCTACGATGAGGCCGGGAACTATCTGATTCTTTTGTATCTCGACAGCTACGATGTCATGACACGCACAAAGGACAACATCAACGTGGATGAGTCCGAGGAGGTGTACAAATACATGCTCTGCGCCATCTGCCCTGTCACACTTTCAAAGCCGGGCCTTGGCTATCTTGAAAAGGAGCAGCGTATCGGTGCCCGAATAAGGGACTGGGTGGTCGGCGCACCTGAGACAGGCTTTTTATTCCCTGCCTTCAATGACAGGAGCACGGACATACACTCCACTCTTTTCTATACGAAAAATACCAAGGAGCCTCACTCTGAGTTTATGACAAACGGTCTCGGCTGCGGTGTGGAGCGCACAGCTACTGAGCAGAAGATGGCTTTCCATTCAATCGTCAGAAATGTGCTAGGTGCCGAGGACGAGAGCACGGATGACAAACTGCTTGATATCCAGCAGAATCTGTCCGAGATGGCTGATGACTACGCTGAAACTCACGATGATGACGACGATCCGTTCATTCTCGACAGCGAGGCTATGAACAAGGTGCTTAGTGACTGCCATGTCTCTGAGGAAAAGATTTCACGCATTGAAAAATCCGTCAATGAGGCTTTCGGTGACAAGCCGCCTATCGCAGCCAATGTCATTGATTCAAAGGCTCTTGCAGCTAATGAAATCCGTGTGGAAAAGCTTGCTCTTGAGAGCCAGGTCGGTGATTTAACTCTCGAGCTCAATGAGAAAAATGCGCAGCTTGAGGAGAAGGATTCTGTTATCCAGGAGAAAAATAATCAGATTGAGGAGCGCACCTCACAGCTTCTTGAAAAGCAGGAGGAGATTGATAATTATACTGCTCAAATTAAGACCTATGATGTGGTGCTTCATGTAAAGCCGGAGAAGGCTTCACAGATTCATGCGCAGGTCATCAATGGGGAGAAGTGTCTCGTCATTCCTATGAGGGAGAATGAGAATGCAACCATAAATGGGGTGAATACAAATCTGTAGGGACGCATCATAGGACATCGCTTATGGGGCTTCGTTTTATGTGGCTTCGCATATTCAGGCTGTGAGGACCGGCCTAGCATGCAGTATATTCCTCAGAAAAATATAAAATCAGCCACGGCATCATTTGCGGATAGTTTATTGATAGTTTGCTATGAATTATCATATCCACATTTTATGGAACGCCGTGGCAGTTTATATTTTTCTTCGGAACACACTGCATACTCTCCGGTAAATTTAGGGTACTTATGCGAAGCAATCTACTATGAGTTTATAAACCATGTCCGTGGATGCAGAAATGCTCTCCCGAAGCTAACGCTTCACTTACTAGATTCTGTATGGGATTATACAAAAGGGCGTGTGAAAAAAACTTCGTTTTTCACACGCCCTTTATAATGTTGTCACCTATGAAATAATGTCTGCTAATAATAGCACTCTGATAATACTTACCGGTTTACCAGCTCAGCACCTCATGGCCATCCTCTGTGACGAGTACCATGATTTCCCACTGGGCTGATGGAAGTCCATCGTCGGTGTATACTTCCCAGTTGTTCTTGTCATCTACGTAGATATCGGCCTTGCCCATGTTGACCATTGGCTCTATGGTAAATATCATGCCGGGTGCCATGACCATGTCGGTGCCGCGCTTGGTGTTGTAGCCTACCCATGGATCCTCATGAAATTCAAGTCCCACTCCGTGTCCACCGATTTCGCGCACTACTGTATAACCGTTTGCAAATGCATGGTCGTGTACCGCCTGTCCCATATCTCCGAGGAAGCCCCACGGCTTTACCTCTTTGAGTCCGAGCTCTACACACTCCTTTGTGACTTCAACGAGCTTTTTCTTCTCCGGGCTTACATTTCCAATGCAGTACATTCTTGATGAATCTGAAAAATATCCGTTTAAAATTGTAGAACAGTCTACATTTATGATGTCACCATCCTTTAAGATGACGTCCTTTGAAGGGAATCCGTGACAAACCTGCTCATTTACTGATGTACATACGCTGTAAGGATAACCCTCATAGTTGAGCGGTGCAGGGATGCCGCCCATGCTGGTGGTCATATCATAGACTATTTTATCAATCTCTGCGGTGTTCATACCCTCGTGGATATGCTCTCCTATGTAGTCGAGCACTGCGACATTTATCTTGGCGCTCTCCTTGATTCCAGCTATCTGGTCAGGTGTCTTGATGATTGAATGGCTCGGTATCTTATGATGTGCCTCAGCAAGCTTTTCAAGCTTCATATCAAATGCTGCATGACAGGTCTTATATTTCTTTCCGCTGCCACACCAGCAAGGGTCATTTCTTCCAATTTTTGTTGACATAAAATCTTCTTTCTAGTGATCAAGAGTAACGTTTCCCATATCGACTCTTTTCCACACTTTTTCTTTTATTTTATAGTTATTTTTCTCCAGCAGCTTCTTATATCTGCCTCCCGAGAAATCATAATCCGTTATCTCGGCATTGTCAAGCCCTGCATATATTTCCTGATATTTCCGGGCTATCGCAGACTTTTCCATGGATGAATAAATATCCTTTTTTTCGACTCCAAGCTTATTTGCGCCATCTATATCAGACAAATCGTACCAGAAATCCTTCTCGGAATTTTTCAAAGCTTCTTGCTCGTCATCAGTAAGTGTAATGCTCTCTTTTTTTGCCAGCTCATAAAATATCTCATCATGAATGGCCATGGACATAGCTGCTTTACGCGCTGTAACACGGACAAACTCACCGTTTGTGTGGATATTCCAATACTTGTTTGGATTATCGGAATCATACACAAGGGCCTGCTTCTCGACATTCATCTCCTCATATGCCACATAAAATGCCATATCGCGCAATGTCAGCTCTTTCCCATTCACGGTAACAGCCACGTCATCCAGATGCTCATTGTATACAATATTCTGCTTCATATCATGATAATTATATGCATACACGCCAGCTACGACAGCCAGCACTGCAAGTATAATTGTTGTGATGTGTTTCCTTATTTTGCGCAAAGCTTTGCAACCACCTGATTTATAACCTTTCCGTCAGCCTTGCCCTTGAAATGCGGCATGACTGCCTTCATTATCTGTCCTTTGTTTCCTGTTGCGATTACATCTGAGAACTGCTCTGTGAGCTCCTTTTCTACCTCTTCTGCCGACATCATTGCAGGAGCGTACTCCTCAAAGATTGCATATCTGGTATTGTACTCATCAAGCAGATCTGTTCTTGTGGCAGGGCATGTGTCAATCTGCTCCTTCACGGATTTCATTTCCTTCAGGATGACCTTGTTGACAAGTTCCTCCGGTATATTGTCTCTGCAGCCCTCATCTATTGCCGCCTTTTTGGCTGCCGATACAAGAGAGGATATAGCATCCTTTCTTACCTTGTCTCTTGCTTTCATTGCTGCAATCATGTCTTTTTGTAATTGTTCCATCTGCATGGTTTGTTCCTCCTGCTTTTCTTTATTTACAGGCTTGCTAGTTCGTTTTGTGCGAATTGGTGCCGTCTGCTTCTATAATACACCTTATGGATGGAAATTGCTATTATTTATTACAATGAGTTTTTGACGGTTACTAACATTGGGGTATGGAGTAAGACGCGCACATGCCACCAGCCGCAAGGGACTCTCAATAAGCGACTAGCAGAGCTGTTTAGAGTCTGTAGAATTATGTACATGGAACCCAGAAATGTCCTGCCATGGACGGCAGGGCAAGGTGTTATGCGCCATGGACGGCGCATAAAAGCCGGTTTCGTCGAGCATAGAAAACCATACAGACATAATTCGTACAGCCTCTTGACAGCATAGCGTTAGCGCATTGAGAGTCCCTTGCGGCTGGTGGCATGTGCGCGTCTTGCGCCCCTTACTTTATTTGTAACCATTCAGCTCTTTGTGATAAAAAAGAGCCGGTAAGTATAATAAATATACTTATCGGCTCCTAATCATCCTACACAAGACGTCGTATAGCAAGTATTGTATGACACTGCACGCTTCTGTTTGCTGTGATTCCTGCCTTTGTGGACTGTGCCTCCACTATCACACCACCACCTGCATATATAGCTACATGTCCCGGATATACAACTACGTCTCCCGGCTGTATATTATCGAAGGATACGGCCTGTCCCACAGACTTAAATGCCTGTGAATATCTCGGTGTGCTGATACCAAAATGTGCATATACCTCATGTACAAAGCCTGAACAGTCTACACCATTTGTAAGACTGTTTCCACCCCATACATATGGATTTCCCTTGAACTGCATAGCATAAGCTACTATATCACTGCCGGAAACTCCTGTTGTTCCGCTAGGGTTCTTTCCACCGCCTGCTGCATAGTCACTGGCAATGCTTCCGCCCTTGCCGGCTCCACCACCATCATAGCTTGAACTGCTTGACGAGCCGGAGCTTGATGAGCTGTTCGCTCTGGCAGCAGCGGCGGCTGCGGCAGCTGCTGCAGCTGCTTCCTGCTCCTGAATGATTTTACCCTGTGCCGTAATGATATTCTGATAATTCTCTGCCTGCTGCTGTGCCTGAGCTATCTGGCTTGCATACTGCTCCTTCTGGTTTTCAAGGGCTACTATAGCCGCCTCGACATCCGACTGCTGCTTCTCATAGTCATCCTGCATGGCTGTGAGCTCATTCATGTCATTGTCAAGCTTGGTGCCAATCTCCTTCACCTGCTCAACTGCTGCCTGATAAGAATCCATAAGAGCACGATCCGAATCATATACATCTGACACGTACTCTATACGATTGAGCATATCTGTGATACCATTTGACTCAATAATTGCTGTCCAGATATTGTCCTCAGCGCTATTTTCATACATGAACTGTATACGCTTCTTCATGGCGTCATACTGCTCCTGCTGCTTTTCCTGAGCTGCTGCAAGATCCTTCTGATTCTGCTCTATCTCTGCCTGCTTGCTTGTGATATCTGACTGAAGCTTCTTTTGTGCTGCAAGAATCTCATCAAGCTTTGCGGATTTGTTCTTTATATCATCAGCAGTTGTCTGCTGCTGATCCTTTAAACCATTAATCTCATTCTTCTTATCCTTGAGATCCTGCTCAGCCTGCGACTTCTTCTTCTCTGCATCCTTCTGCTTCTGAGTCTTGGCATACACCTTCTCAAGTCCACTGTTTATGTATCCGCTAAATGTAGTGCCCTCTACTGCCGGTCCTGTAAAAACGAGTGCTGATGTTAACACAGTACATATAGCACGTGTCCATTTCTGATTCATTTTATTCCTCCTGTAATACGACGGTCAGATTGACCTTACCTTCCATAATTTACGTTCAATATACATTCGGATATATTATCGCACAAAATGAACCTTTTTTCCACACCTTTTTGTAAATTTACAGAATTTTCCACATTTTTTATATACTATATGCAACAAGCTTCATAATTACATCACACCGGCATGCGCGCTATAATAAGTCTGTCATCAGGTTTGATGCTATCGGAGGTCAGAGCATTTATTTCCATTATGTTTTCAACAGTGGTGCGGTATCTTTTTGCAATGTCCCACATTTTATCATCCTTCTGCACTATATAGCCGACCAGAGCTGCTTCAGCCTCAGTATCAGGCGCTATTTTTTCCTGCTCTACCGATGTTATGACTGACACTTCATCCTGCTGCAGGGCAATGGCGTTTATGCTGACAACACCCTTGATTTCATATTCGCTGTTGTCGAGCAGGTTGACCTGCACCTGGTCCACCTGCACATTTACCTCGCAGCAGGTGTGGGCATCCATGCCCGGTATCTCAACAAACTGTTCAAACGGCACAGAGTCTGTATGCATCTCTATCGGACAGCCATCATCCTCCACAATATTCACACAGTTCACCTGCAATACACCTGACACAATAATGCCTGTGTCTGCATTTTTTATCTGTGCAATAGCCGCCTGCGTCTTTGTGCCGCAGATTCTTAAAATCCTCTTTTTGCTGTTTTCTCTATACAGCTGCTCCAAAATACGGCATTTTGTATCATTTTTCATAAGAAGGCTGCATACCTTCACATTTTCAAACGCGGGTTTTACCTGACAGGATACGCTGTACATATCATTGAGCACCTCTACCGTTTCCTCACTCCAGACCTTTCCGTCTACCGCAAGCGCTGCCTCTATCGAAAGCTGCCTGAGCTCTCCGTCATAATCATTTTCCGCCTCTACCTGATGCATGGCAGGCTGTGTGCGAAGCCAGGCGATGTTTCCGGCATTATCACCCTCGCAGCGTATTTCATTTGAAAAACCCTCCTGCACCTCAAAACAGCATATTTCCTGCTCTTCACTCAGATACACTATGCACGCATGGCACTCACCTGTGAGTGTGATGTGGTCACGCTCGTATGTATACTCCAGATTTCTCATATCAACAAGACTCGATATGAGCTTACATATATTCGGCTTGGTCTTTGGCAGGGTGACGACATTTTTGATTCTGACAATATCCCTGACAGCACTGTCAAGCTTAAGCACCTTCATCTGTCCCATGAGCTGCTCCACATCCCTGTCATCAATCCCTTGTGCAATCTCAAGATTTTCCTCCCTCTCTCCATAAAGCTCCACGCTTATACTGCCTCTGACCGAGAGCTTTCGCGAATTGATAACTCCCACCGTAAGCTCATCAAGCCCTGTATACACACGCACCGTATCCTTCTCGCATACTCCCTGAAGCACAAGCTTCTCCTGAAACGGTATTGCATCCTTTATATGCTCCACCCTGTTTCCGGCAATATTTTCCTCCGTCTCATCGCCTTCATAGACCTCATCTCTCGTATACAGCACTTCAAACTCAATGCTTCCGCTCAGCCAGATATTCTCGCCGGACGCTTTTATCTCGTCAACCTTGACCTGTCCGTTCTGACAAACCACCTTGGAAACATCGGGCTTGTTATCCTTTATGACATAGTCCCTGTCGAAGCCCACCTGCGACATATCATTTACCTTTTCTATGCATTGTCTGATTTTTTGTGTAATTAATTCCATAAAAAATACCCCACTTCAAATATGTATATAAAATACATATTCAAGATGGAGTAACTTTATGCAGATGCAAACATTTAATTCATGATAATTATAATAAAGATGTAACCTCTTTACTTCATGATACTAGCAAAGCTGCATTCTTATATCCTTTGTAATAACATCGGTGTAGGTGAAAGATAAGAGCTGTGGCGGATTCTGCTCAAACTCATCATCTATCAGAACCGTAAACACACTTGGGTAAGCCTGCTGAATAACACCCTCCTGGATGTCAACCTTGTTGCGGCCGAGATCCTGCTGAATCTTTACCCTGTTACCACACTGCTGGTGAATCGATGCTCTGACTTTTCTGATTTCTGTCTGTTCCATTTTAAGCCTCCTTATTGTGGGTATGCCCACTGGCACATAACTATAGTCCTCATGGTTACCAGTATTGTAACGACGGTGTCATATATATGAAATCAATCCCTGTATAAATATAAAACAGGTCAAATTAATCAACAATTATATCAATCAATATATTTGAATATATAAATATGTCACCACAATATCTAGTGACTTTAGTATAGCAAAGTATCGCAGTGATAGCAATAGGGCATTAGTACCGATTGTCAGTTTTTTCGCAAATTTTAATACAATTTACGAAAATTTCACTCAAATACGACAGGCATTTCACTCAATTCCGTCTTTATCACTATGTACGGATAACTCGCCTGATTACTGACCTTCTCGCCCTTTTCCGGTGCTATCAGGCGTGTATCAAAATACATTGCCTTATCCTTCACATAAAACTGGTTAACCGTAATGCTGTAGCCACCTGTCTCCTTTGTGCCAAAGCCTTCCGCTATGTATAAATATTCATCATCCTTGTACGTCAGCTTCATCGCCTTTGCCTTGCTTTCATTTATCTGCTTTTTAAACTCCTCCGGGATTGCATCCCCGCAGATCACTGTGTACTCAACCATCCTGTCACTCTCCGTGCCTGAAATATTTGCGTGGCAGCCCGAAATCACTGTCGTTTCCAATATCACAAGCACACCTGCAGCCATCACCAGAAGTTTTCTCAATTTTCCTGACATTTTTTCCTCTCTTTCTTATCATATCGCTTATGATATGATATAATATCAATAACTATTCAAAGCCACCTTTAGAATAGTTACATTACAATTAATATTATGAAAAAGAGAGGTCAAATATGCGTTCAGTTTTAATCGTAATATTCGTATTTTTCTATCTGCTGCTTGGTCTTCCGGTGCTCGGAGCCATGTGGATAATACACAAATTTGCCCCGGCATGGGCCGATATGGCACAGCTTCGCCTGGTACAGTGGGCTTTCCGTGTCATCATATTCCTAAGCGGAGCAGACATTGAATTTATAGGGGAGGAAAATGTGCCAAAGGACGAGGCTGTACTATATATAGGAAATCATCGTAGTTTCTTTGACATCATAATCACCTACTCCAGATGTCCACGCCTGACCGGCTACATCTCAAAGCAGAGCATCACAAAAATACCGGTGCTCGGTCTCTGGATGAAGCGCCTGCACTGCCTGTTTTTGGACCGCGATGACATCAAGCAGGGATTAAAGGTCGTGCTTGCAGCCATAGATCAGGTCAAATCCGGCATCAGCATATGTGTATTTCCTGAGGGCACTCGCTGCAAAAACAAGGATGACCTGACAGAGGTACAGACTTTCAAAGAAGGTACTTTCAAGATTGCCACAAAGAGCAAATGCAAGATAGTGCCAATGGCAATCATGGGAACTAATGAAATATTCGAGGATCACCTTCCATGGGTCAAAAAGAGTCATGTGGTTATCCGATACGGCACTCCTATTGATCCTGCAGCACTCAGCAAAGAGGAACAAAAGCATCTCGGAGCTCATTGCAGAGAAGTGATTGTGGATATGCTTCATGAAATGGTATAGCTGAAAAAACCGCCCATCCGGGCGGTTCTTTCATATCTCCTTGCTTTGGCAAAATATTTTTTGATTCGACATTATGTTATATTTCAAATGCTTTTATACTTTTAAGTGCATAACCATTATTATCAAAAACAGCTTGATTTTCCCACTCATTCCCCTTTCCACGAGCAACACCAACTCCCTTAATTTGATACCAACCCGGTTCCCAATAAAAAACACCAGCTCCATTTTTACACATCTTTACTGTTTTAATCACTTTTTCTAAAACTTTTTCTTGATTTTCAACCGAAGGTATTAACCCCATCACTTTTTTAGTTAATTCACCAGTAACAACATTTTGCATTTCATCATTTGATGTATCCGTATATGGAAAAGCTGTTTCAACAACAATAACCTGTTTATGAAATAGATTTCCTATATTTATAATATTATCCATCAAAAGATTATATGTTCCTGACCAATATGGATAATAAGATAATCCTACATAATCAAAATCCCAAAGTCCTTCACTATTCAAATTTGAAAAAAAATGTTTTGTACGCTCTTTATCAGCACCACATTCTATATGCAATACCGTTTTAATTTTCTTACTATTAGTGCTATACTGATTAATCTCTGCAATAGCTTTTAATCCCGAATTGATAAATTTAACTAACTGCTTTATATTATTGATATTGCCAAACTCCCATAACATACCATTTCCAATTTCATTTCCGATTTGTACAATATCCGGAACTGTTTCTTGTTCTATAAAACAATTTATGACATATTTTGTATATTCATAAACCATTTTTTCAATCTCAAATGCTTCAAGATTTTCCCAATCATTTGGAATTTTCTGTTGTTTCCAGTCTGCCCAAAAATCACTATAATGAAAATCCAACATAAATCCCAGTCCATATTTTTTTATACGTTTCGCCATTCTAAGCGTATGTTTTAAATCACAATAATCTCCCTTATCAAATGATTCAGTTGGCTTATTAAATAACCTTAACCTTATACAATTAACACCATGACTTGCAAGAATTTTTATTACATCTCCCTCTTCACCATTTAAATCATAGTATTTAGCTCCATAATCTTCCATTGCCTCTAAACTAGAAATGTCAGCTCCTATAATAAAACTCATAAACTACCCTTTCAATATTTATACTTTTGTTGATTCTTTTAATAATATCGAATACCCTTGTATAATTCTTTTTTCTCTACTTTTTCCACATAATAAACCATACAATACATCTGATGCCGTATGAGCCAATTTCATAATATCTAGATTCACACAACTGATTGAAGGATAATATTCATCCAAAATCTGGCTATTATAAAAAGATGCAATTTTTATATCTTTAGGTATACGAACATTATATTTACGCAACGAGTTAAGCACATTTATGCAAATATTATCATCCATACATATTATACATTCTATTTCTTCTTTTAACATCTTTAACGTTTGTTTCTCAGCAATTTCCGCATATCCAGTATTATCGAAAACTTTTGTACAGTCAAAATCAATTTGTCTTTTCTCATATGCCTGCAAAAACCCATTCATTCGGCTTTTCGTCACTACATGTGTCATATCTCCACAGAATAACGCAATTCTACGCATTCCCATTTTCAATATCTGCTCTGTCAAATCCTGACAGCCAGCTTGTTGATTCACATCTACCTGATATACAGTGCTATCATTGTAACTGCCTATTACAACAAAAGGCACACCATTATCTTGTAAATATTTAATATCAAGTGCATTTTCTATTGTCCTTGACAATATTACACCATCACATTTATGACTTTTAATTATATTTTTTAAAGGTTCTATGTCTCCAGCACTTGTTTTTACCAGAATAACCTGATAGCCCAATGGTTGAAAATAATCATATGCTCCCATTATTACTTGTGAAAAATATGGAAGCAAACCATAATCTTTTTCTCCTGCAACCGTAATCAGAATATTTTTTGTTTTTCTGTGGGAGTATTCACGATTGTATACAGCAGGCTGTGCCCCCAGCTCTTCCAGATATTCTATAATTTTATTTCTGGTATCCTCTGACACTCTCCCTTTACCAGAGAGTGCCCTAGATACTGTAGTGGATGAAATTGATAAATCCTTTGCTATTTGCTTTATCGGTATAGGTTTGCTTTCCATATAAATCCTCATCATTTATTATTTATTTTTCATATATGCATCATACTGAGAATCAAATTCCTTGAGTACTTTATCTATCCCCGCATCCTTAAGCTGCGATTTAAAAGACTCAAATGTAGCTTCCGTATCTGCTCCATAAATTCCAAGAGAAAATGCCATCTTGTATTCATCTACTATTGACTGTACCACAGTAAACTCAGTTTGTACACTAGAAGGATCAAATGTAAATCCTGTCTGCTTTGGAATGTATTCCATTTCATCATTGTGCTTATTCACAGCAATTTCACGCTCATCAAGTCCCGCTTCATCTGGTTCATCCTGACGATTTATTGCCCATGCCCAGTTATTCCAACCATAACCTTCTGCGCTATCAAGAGTTGTGCGATTTCCATCTGAATCAAGTGAATAGTGTTTTCCTTCTATTCCCCCCAATAACAGTCTATTAAGGTTCACATCACCTTTCATATAATCCAAAACCAATGCTGCTCTCTCCGGATCTTCCGATTTTTCCGTAATCGCAATAGCATCTGTTGAATAACTACCACGAGTTCTCTTCACATCTGGTGTTACATCATATACTGAATATGTTCCAGCCTGTGCTTTTTCGAGATTTTTTCCTGCTGTAAACACAGATGAATTCCATACAAATGAGCCACTTGTACCATTTTCAAAATAAGCTTGAGCATCACTTGTATCATTTATTGCATCAGAAGACCAAACTTTTGCTGATGCAAGTTCTGCCATCTCATTACAGTAATCTTTGTAAAAATCAGAAGTATACAGATACCAAATATCATCCGTTGTTGGAGCTGCATCACTATTATTTGCATAATATTCAAAATCATATCCCTCTGTAACGCCTTGCACACCTTTCGACTGTCCATAAACTGTCAGCAATTGTTCTCTATTGGCATTTGTATTTAATGCTGTAACACCTGTTTCTCCCTGTTTCTCTGCAAGTTCTTTTAAATAAGAAACATAATTATCCCAAGAATCAGGTTTTGTTAGTCCATATTTATCAATAAGATCTTGTCTGGCAGCCACTACATTATACGCTGTAAATGTCGATTTTGCCTTCGGAACTGCATATATTTTTCCATCTATTGATATTTCATCCCAACTTTCCTTTGGCTGTAACTCATATGAAAGAGGCATATATTTCTTTAACCACTCAGAATCAAGTTCTTTAAACGCTTTATTTGCTACCTCGTCATTATAATAACACCAAGCTGCTGTATAAATAAGATCAACTGATTCTCCACCTGCTAGAAGCAAACTATATTTTGTACTATAATCACTCCAATTTAAAAACTCAAGATCCAATGTAGTATTAAGATTCGGTTCAAAATAATCTGCATTCGCTTTATCAAGTACTTCATCCATATCTTTAGGTTTATCCCCAAGCACATACATTACAATAGTTTCATGCTTTGATAAATCAAAATCCTGATTGGCATATGGACTGTCACTCTCTATTTTCGTCCTTGAATCTGCAGCCGATTGTGACGATCCTTTTTCTCCATTTCCACAACCTGCTAATCCAACGGTCATTCCTGCGATGAGTGCTGCACTCACCATTTTCGTTACAATTTGTTTTTTCATTTTTTCCTCCTAAAATCATTTTATGTCTAAAAGGTTATTATCCCTTTACGGCACCAAGTGTTAATCCTTTCACAAAATATTTCTGCAAAAAAGGATAAAGTAATACAATAGGTCCTGTTGCAATAACTGTCATAGCCAATTTCAGTCCCTCTGATGGCATCTGTCCTACCTGCATTCCTGTCTGATTAGCAATTCTTTTAAGCGCTTCCGAACTATTCAATATATTTTGCAATGTGTATTGAAGGTTCCAATTATCACTTCCACTCATAAACAACATACAATTATACCAATCATTCCAGTATGCAAGTGCAATAAATAACGTTAATGTTGCTACAAGTGGCTTAGCCATTGGTAAAATTATTCTCATATATATAAAGAAATCCCCTGCACCATCTATTTTAGCAGCCTCAGTTATTTCAAAGGGAATTCCCTTCATAAAGCTTTTTGCAATAATCATGTTCCACACTGAAAATAATCCCGGAATAATAAGTGAATAAATATGATTATTAAAATTAAGATATTGTGTACACAACAAATACCATGGCACCAGTCCTCCACTAAAAAGAGTAGTGAAAAAGAAGAAAAAAGAAACACCATTTCTCCATGGGAAATCAGGTCTGGATAATACATATCCTGTCATAGTAGTCATAATAATTGAAAGTACAGTTCCAATTATCGTTACAAAAATCGTCACACCATAAGCATGTATAATACTTTGTGGATTTTTTAGGGCAAGCTTATAAGCTTCTGTAGAGATATTTTTTGCTGTAAGAAAAAAACTGTATCCTTCTTTCACTATCGTACTTTCGTCAGTTAACGAGCCTGTAACTATCAAATAAAAAGGAAGCAAACACGCAACTGCAAATAAACCAACCAAAACATATGCCAATATATTAAAAATTATTTGATCTTTTCCTTTAATCATCTTTTCCTCCCTAGAATAATGTGTAATCGGGATCTACTTTTTTCACAATTCCATTTGCAACTAAAATTGTCACAAAACATAAAACAGATTGATACAAGCCTGCTGCAGCCGTAAGTCCAACATTAGGTGATGTAGTCAACATTCTATATATATATGTGTCCAAAATATCTGAGCTCTTCAACAACAACTGATTTGATCCAACTAATTGATAGAACATACCAAAGTCACCTCTAAATACATTTCCCAATGCAAGTAAAACCATAATCATAATTGTTGGTTTTAAACTGGGTAATGTAATATACCTGATTTTCTGCCAAATAGATGCTCCATCTATAGATGCTGCCTCATATAAATCCTTACTAATTCCTGCTATTGCAGCAAGATATACCACAGTTCCATAGCCTGTTTGTTTCCATAATCTGACCAAAACCAAAACTATCGGCCATTTGTTAACTTGTTTATATATACTAAAATCAGTCACCCCAAAATGTGCTAATACTGAATTTAAAACTCCATTATCTCCAAATATGTTTAACATAATTGTAGAGACCACAACCCATGATATAAAATATGGGAGAAACATAAATCCTTGAGCAAATTTCTTAAATACAACATTATTAATTTCACTTAACAATATTGCAAATCCAACTTCAAATATTAATCCTAGAAATATAAATGCTATATTATATAGCAACGTATTTCTTGTAAGGCTCCATATTTTTCCAGATACAAATAAATATTGAAAATTGCTCCAACCACACCACGGACTTTTAAATATTCCGAGCGTATACTTGAAATCTTTAAACGCAAGTACTATCCCTGACATTGGTAAATAGCAAAATATAATTACATATGCCAAAGCTGGTATCAACATACACAAAAGCACTCTGCTTTTTTTCATTTTTCCACATAACTGTTTCATATTGTTCTCTATTCCTTATCATTTTTTAAAATCATTAAATATTTGCAGCGATTGTAATGCAACACCATTTTTATCAAATAAAGTCATGTTATCCCACGAACTTCCTTGTGCAGATGTAGCATATTGAGAACCATTTAATACAAACAAATTCTCATAATTTTCTGAAACTGATGAACTCCATCCAGTTCCACAAGAATCACTAATTCTTTTTGAGGTGCCTATCCAAGATGGTTCCCAATAAAATCCACCAAGTCCATATCCTTTTGTTTTTTCTATACTATTAACACTTGCAACCGCATTAAAAATATCACTAATAGCTTGCTTCTGACCAGAAACACTAATAGGATAATCACAATATGTCATATCTTCTTTAGAGCCAATATTATTCACTGTATCATCAGCATTGTTAAAAGTATAAGGATATGCTGTTTCAGCTACCATAACTTTCTTATTATATTTAACAGAAATATTTTTTAATGTAGATGCTAAATCAGATGCATGCCCAAACCAAAATGGATAAGCTGACACAGACAAAACATCATAATCTACACCTACATTTCTAACCTGCTCTGCATACCATTCAGAAGTTGTTGTTGGATCTGTGAAATGTAATACACGAAGTATCTTTTTGGAATCTGAATAACCATAATATTTATTAATATCATTTACTGCATTGCATCCACTTTTCAATCCATCTCCTACACCAGATGTTAAATTCCACACTCCATCATATAATCCACCCATTCCACACATAGAACCATTTGTTTCATTTCCAATCTGTACCATCCCCACGTTAATTCCCGAATCAATCAACGTTTTTAATGAACTAAAAGTAAATTGATAAATCGACGATATCTTTTGTGAATTTGAATAATTTTTCCATTCTTTTGGTGCATACTGTTTTGCTGGATCAGCCCAAAAATCTGAATATTGAAAATCCACAAAAACCTTCATTCCCTTTTCGGTAGCCCTTTTGCCTATTTCTATGGCTTTCCAAATGTCATTATTTCCTCCGCCATATCCTAATCCTGTTTCAGTATCATAAGGATTGTTCCACACACGAACCCGTATATAATTTACTCCAGAATTTTTCAAAATATCAAAAATATCCCCTTGTTTTCCATCTTCGTAATAAAATTTCTGTCCTGATTTTTCAAATGCTATTATGCTTGATAAATCCACTCCTCGCACACTAAGATACGAATCTGATGACGCCTTGATAATTTCTTTATTCATTGGAATTGACGAAATAATTATCGCAAGTAACAGAATACAGCATAGTGCTCCTTTTCTAATTTTCTTCATATATGAATCCTCCTTTTTTGATATTAAAATATTACATTTTTTTAATAATTAATGCTACGTCATTATTATCTCAACTTAAAACTCACAAATTATACAAAATGTCAAAATCTATTAAAATAAGCGTGCGCAATTGTATAATTGCGCACGCTTTAAAAATCATCCCTCAATTTAATTATATAATTTAATAATTTTACTTCAAAACAAGCACCGAATACGCCGGCAGCTTTGCCGTTCCATCCTTATATGACGGTGCTTTCTTTGTAGTCTGAAGCATTGCAACAGCATCATTTACTCCAAGCGATGACACATCCACACTTGCTTCATCTTTTGATGGATTAAATATAAGCACTGCTTTCTCACCATTGTACTCTCTTGTGAATATACACACATTATCATTTGACAGATCCTTTTCAAAGGTATTTGTACCTCGTGCTATCTCCGGGAAAGCATTTCTTATCGATATTGTCTGCTTCACAAAGTTGTAAATAGAGTATGGATCCTCCATCTGCTTATCAAGGGTATCATATGTCTGCTCGGTTTCTTCTGCATTCTGAGGTCCCACACACATTCCCTTAGCTTTTGAATCCCCGCTCCATCTCATGGCAAGACGCTTCGTCTCATCATTGGCTGTGCCTCTCATGCCGATTTCCTCTCCATAATACAGAAAAGCATTTCCGGGCATAAGAAGATTCATGGCCTGTGCCATCTTGGTTTTCTCCTCGGCATTATCTCCGTTGTAGTATCCTGCACTGCGTCCCATATCATGATTTGTATAGAACGGTGCATCAATGTATGAGTCTGTATACTTCTTTATCTCATTTTCCACATCAACCAAAGCATTGCCGTATGTGCTGGCACCATGATTTGCTGTACCGTTTAACACCCTTCCGATATACCCATCCTGCTGTGAAAAATCAAAGTTGAACATACTGTCAATTCCACTCTTATAGTACTTCGCATACTCTCTGTATGTAGTCCAGCCCTCACCAACCATATAAGCATCGGCCTTTTTGCTCTTCACATTGTTCACAAGCCATGTGAGGTCATCTATAGTCTCAGTCTGGTTATTATTATTGTAATAAAGCACGGCATCCAGTCTGAAGCCATCCACGCCGCGGTCAAGCCAGAAGGATGTAACCTTGTCAATCTCGCCTCTTACAGCTTCGCTCTGCAGGTTAAGGTCAGGCATGCTGTCTACAAACTGTGACTCGTAATACCAATTCGTGCCCGGCAGCTGATTGTAGCCTCCGGCATTGGTTTTGCTAAAATTGTAGTAATCAACATAAGGACATTCCGAAGAATCCGGCTCTGCCCCATCAGGAAGCGACTTGATATAATCAGAAGCTGCCTTAAACCACGGATGCTCGTTAGATGTGTGATTTATCACGAAGTCAATAATCACATTGATGTTTCGCTTGTGACACTCCGTAATGAGCGCATCAAAATCATCCAGCGTGCCATACTGCTTGTCAATATTCATATAATCCGTAATATCATACTTGTGGTATGAAGGAGAAGGCATAATAGGCATCATCCAGATTTCATTGCAGCCAAGTCCCTCTATATAGTCAAGCTTCTCTGTAAGCCCCTTCAAATCCCCAATGCCGTCACCGTCACTGTCAAAAAAGCTGTATACGAACACCTCATAACAGGTTCTGTAATTGTCCTGAATCACATTAGGATCATTTTTCGCATTCATCTGCTCCATCGCAGAAGGCTTGTACTCCTTCTTTACTGCCGTTTCGGTATTCTTTCCACCCGCAGCACATCCCACAAGCATCGACACCGCCATAACTGCTGTCAACGCCACCGCAGTCAGCCTGCCCGCCAATCTATTCACTGCCCTGCCAACCATATTGCGGCTGCCTATTTTATTATTAATCATACGCACTCCTTTTCTTATTTTCTTAACTAAATTCTGATCAAATTTGTATCTACTATACAAAAATCACTACACATATTCGCTAAAACATACGATTCTCGTGCTTTGTCCACACTCCATTTCAATACGCACTGAACATTCGTCCACCGGATATTTTGCGACGCTGCAACGCAGCCAGCATTACTCATAAGTATGTAGTTAACTCAATTCTCACATCTTCCACAATGTAGCAACAAACTTAGCACACGGTGCCCTCCAAGCCGGAGGGTACACAGTGTGTTCCGAAGAAAAATATGAACTGCCACGGGGTACCATGCCCCCACAAACAAGCCACACATCTCACCCCTCCAAATACAAGCAGCGAAGAAAGCCCGTGGCTGATTTCATATTTTCCTGAGGAATATACTGTGTGCCACACCGGCACCACACAACCTGAAAGTGCTAAGTTTGCCACACACCCCCAAAGTTTGCCACAACCCAATATAAACCAAAAGCCGCCGCACAAAAGTGCAGCGGCCTAAATAAAACCAAATTAGCCTTTGACAGCTCCTGTAAGTCCATCCACGTAGAATCTCTGCATGATGACGAAAAGTATTGAGATAGGTATTGATACAATAACTGCAGCAGCAGCCCATCTTGTGAACCATCCGTTTATAAACTCTTTCTCAAGCATGTTGTAAAGGAGAAGAGATACTGTCCAATACTTGTCGTTTGGACCAACGATAACCCTTACAAATACGAAATCAAGCCATGGAGCAAGGAATGCTGTAAGTATTGTATATACTACGATTGGCTTACTGAGTGGCAGGATAACCTTGTAAAATACCTGGAACTGTGTACATCCGTCAAGGATAGCCGCCTCAGTAAGAGACTTAGGCACAGTATCAAAGAATCCCTTTGCGATATAGAAGCCTGTTCCTGCTCCTGCTGAGTATATGAGAATCAATGAAAGGCGAAGCATACTGCCCTCTGTAAGTCCGATAGCCTTTAAGATAAAGTATACGGCAACCATTGACATGAAAGCCGGGAACAATCCAAGAATCATAGCCAGATTCATGAAAGGCTTACGCATCTTAAATCTCAGTCGTGACATACTATACGCAACAGAAAGTACAAATACTGTTGAAATGATACATGAGAACACTGAAATAAACAGTGTATTAAAAAATGCTCTCGGGAAGTTCAACAGTGTAGTCTCTGTGAACAGCCTTGTATAGTTGCTAAATGTAAGGCCATGTGGGAAGAAGTACTTTGTATAAGCACCACTCTCAGCTCTAAAGCTTGTCATAATAATCCAGAAAATTGGGAACAGCCATACTACAGCAAGTATTCCAAGAATGATATGAACAAGGGAATTCTTTGCTATTTTCTTAGCACGTCCGGCAGACATAGGTCTTTTTGCTTTTGCTACACTACTCATTACATGAATCCCTCCTCATCCTTGTATGATTTTGTATTTCTGTATGTAACAAGCGCTACGATAGAAAGTACAACGAATGTGAGGATACCGATAACGGCACCGATATTGTACTCCTGATTATCAATAGTCAGCTTGTACAGCCATGTAACCAGAAGGTCCGTCTTTCCTGCACTGTCTCCGACAGGTGTAGGCTTTCCTGCTGATAACAGGTAGATAACGTTGAAGTTGTTGATATTTCCTGTAAACTGTGTGATGATGTATGGTCCCATGATAAACATGATATATGGGAGTGTGATCTTAAAGAAGATCTGTCCTGCGTTTGCCCCATCAATCTTTGCAGCCTCATAAAGCTCTGAAGGCACATTCTGTAATACACCTGTAACCTGAAGCATGGTATATGGAATACCTACCCAGCAGTTGATGAGAATAACAGAAGCTCTCGCCCACATAGTGTTGGTCCAGAATGGAAGCGGGTTATCTATCAAACCCCACTCCAAAAGCAGGTTATTAACAGCACCCTGTGGCTGGAACATCTGTCTCATTACAAGGAGTGATACGAACTGCGGTACCGCAATTGAGATAACAAAGCATGTACGCCAGAAAGCCTTGCAATGTGTCTCTTTACGATTGATTACGATAGCAAGAATGAGTCCAAGGAAGTTACAAAGGAAGGTTGCAAATACAGCCCAACAGATTGTCCATCCGAGTACTCTCCAGAATACCTTACCAAGCTTACCGCCAAGTCCAAGCACCTGTCCAAATGCAGCAAAGCCTGTCCAGTCGAACAATACCAGATGATCACCCTTTACAGAATAGTTTGTAAAAGCCATTGGAATCATGAACAGCAATGGTAAAACGGTAAAAACAAATATTCCCAAAAGTGGGAGAAACATAAGTGTCTTATGTAGATTTTTATCAAATAAATCCTTGACATCTTTGCCAAAAGAATTGATTTCTTTTCCAGCTTTTGAAAGGCATTCTGCCTTATATCCGCTCTTTAAATTCTCGCACCACATGTAAATAAATAATACTGTGATGGCAATTGTTACGACGCCATATAACAGCAATAATACTGACTGGTCGCCTTCAACATATTCATAAATCTGCTTCTGCTCATTAAATACCTCTTCCTGCTTTCTCCAGCCAAGTGAAGGCAGCATGGAAATGTAATAAGCACCAGCGTTAACCATATATGCTATATATGCAATCTCTATAGCAAGAAAAATCAGACCCTTTATGATCTGCTTATGAGCCATATTGGCAAGACCCATTACGAGTGCCGATAGCTTAACTGTAGCTCCGCCTTTTGTGAGGGCATTGCCAACAGTATACGGAGTAGCAAATTCCGAAACTTTTTTCTTTTTGTTTGCTCCTATCATACTTTTCCTCCTGGCATGCATTATATATGCCAATCCTTTAAACTAATTTATTCCAAGATTCCGGCTGCCCGGAACCTTGGAATCATAATCTGATCTACTTAATTATTTAAGAGAATCATTAAGCTGTGTATTGAAGTCCTCTGTCTTCTGAGCTGCATTGTCCTTTGTAATCTGGCCTTCTGCACCGTTCTGGAAAGCATCACCGAATGGTGTAGCTGCATCCCAGTAACCTGCCATATCAATGATAGGCTGTGCTACTGAACAATCAGATGAAACCTTAGCCATAGCTACTGCTACAGGATCTGCTGCGATTTCCTCGTTTGTTACAAGATTTTTGTTTACAGGAGCCTGTCCTCTTAACTTGAAGTGAGCAAGCTGTGCATCCTCGCTTCCAAGGAATGCTGCAAGCTTAACTGCTGCTTCCTGGTTCTTGCAGTTAGGGTTAACACCGATAGCCTTAGATCCTAAGAATGCCTTTAACTGGCAGTCTTTTCCACCAATATTGATTGTAGGAAGAGCTGCAACACCAACGTTCTCCTCACCAAGATTCTCTTTAACTGCGTCATAGTTCCAGTTACCATTGAAGTAAGCGTTTACTGAACCATCCTTAAGTCCAGCAAGACCAAGTGATCCCTCATTGTTATCCATTACGAAGTTTGGATTTGCAAATAAATCTACGATGTAGTTTGTAACTGCTACTGCCTTATCACCACTGAAATCATATCCTGCAGCCTTGTCTGTTCCGTCTCCGAAGATTGTACATCCGTTTGCTGCGTAGAATGCATTGAGATACCAGCCGTTATCGAATGGGAATGCAACCTTACCCTTTGTAAGCATTGTATCAAGGCTCTTTACATCATCCTCAGAGAAGACTCTCTTGTCATAGTACATGAACCATGTGTTTGATGTATAAGGAACTGCGTAGATGTCTCCATCATATGTAACTGTTGCTGCCATAGCCTCTGAGTTAGATGTCTTAACATAATCTGCTGTCTCTCCACCTAACTTAGCAAGAGCGTTTGCCTTAACTAATTGCTCAATCTGATCGTTTGCGAACATGTAAACATCAGCTGCTGCCTTAGGATCCTTTGTAACAACGTCCTTTGCGTCGCTCTCAGATGATGTAACATACTTGAACTCGATGTTGAAATCAGGATTTGCTTTAGCGAATGCCTCGCACTCTGTCTTGAGCCAAGCGCCCTTTGCATCATCTAAATCCTCTGAAGGTCCCATTACTGTAATGGTCTCCTTGCCGCCGTCCTTCTTGTCGGCTTTCTCTGTTCCATCTCCGTTGCTGTTTCCGCATCCTGCAAACATTGTTGCTACCATAGATGCGCAAAGTAAAGATGCTAATACTTTCTTCTTCATATCTTCCTCTCCTTTTTGAATATAAAATGTAAAAAAGTATATATAAATTGCCGTGCAACTTATATCAAATTAATTATCTGCGGTACACCACCGCAATGTTTCTAATCCAGGCTATTTTTTCATTGTCCAGTCTGTGTGGCTTGCTTGTCATCCGCCATCTCCAGTTGTGTCCGACTGTCGAAGGATAATTCATCCTAGCCTCATTTCCAAGCTCTAATATATCCTGCATCTGGACTATCGCCAGCTCTGCGGTGCTGTGATACAGCTCCCTGATAAGAGCGTTTGGAACCTGTGATTTATTTTCAATATTCAGATACTCATACAGATAAGCAAGCTCATAATCGGTTTTGTCACTGAATGAACCAACTATCGTCTCATTGTCATGTGTGCCAATATATGCAACTACATGTGAATCAGTATAATTGTGTGGCAGATATTCATTGGTCGGATCACCGTCAAAGGCGAACATCATGACCTTAGTTCCCATCCAGCCTGATTTTGCAAGGAGCTTTTTCACTCCCGGTAAAAGGCTTGCTGACGTATAGTCATCAGCCACTACATTAACACCCTCAAGCTCTTCGTTGATCGCATTGACAAGCCTGCGTCCCGGTCCCTTGAACCATTTGCCGGATAGGCTCTTGTCCTGTCCGTACGGTACCGCATATGCTTTTACAATTCCTGCGAAATGATCAATCCTGACAATATCAAAAAGTTCTCTGCATACACGCATCCTCTTTCTCCACCATGAGAAGTTGTCCTCCTTCATGGCATCCCAGTCATACATTGGATTGCCCCACACCTGTCCGCTCTCTGAATACTTATCAGGACCGGCCGCTGCAACATACTCCGGTGTATCGTTTGCGCTCATCATAAAAAGCTGCCTCTCTGCCCATACATCTACGCTGTCATATCCTACATAAAATGAGATATCGCCTATTATGTAGATGCCTTTTGAGTTAGCATAATTTTTCAAATCCTCCCATTGTTCGAAGAACTTGTATTGACAGAACTTCCAAAAAGTAATTATATTATAATTCTTTTTTTGGTACTTTTCAAGCGCAACCGTTTGCAGATTTCGATACTCATTTGGCCACTCGCTCCAATTTTTGTCTAAATTGTCGGTTTTCAGTGTCATAAATAGTGCATATTGTCCAAGCCACCCCGACTGTTTTTTTACAAAATCCTGAAATGCTTGTGCATTTGTGTCAAATCTCTCAAACGCTTTTTGTAAAATCTTGCATCTGTTCTGATGTAATGCTGCATAATCAATTTCTGATTCGTCTGTGCCCCAATTGTACCCCAGGATTTCTTCCTTCTCTAACAACCCCTCATCTACCAGCTTATCTAAATCTATGAAATAGATATTGCCCGCACAGCCTGATGATGGCTGATATGGACTATCGCCAAATATGGTGGGACCAACCGGAAGAACCTGCCAGTACTTCTGTTTCAAATCACCAAGGAGATCAACAAAATTGTATGCCTCTCTCCCAAGAGTACCTATACCATATGGTGACGGCAGACTCGAGATTGAAAGAAGTATTCCGGAGCCTCTGAGATTTTCTCTGGTCTCCAAATTTCCATTCCTCTTTCCTAAAAATTTTCTATTTTTTTCGTATCTGAGTTTATTTTATTTCCTATTGTCATATTTGTCAATTGTTTTAGTGATTTCAAACTCATTTTTGCCACTTTTCACGTAATTTACATTCATTTTTTGGTAGTTATTACCACGATTTCAGAGATATTTTTCGAAAAAATTATTGCAGAAAATATTGCCTATTTCTGATAGTAATTGTATAATTTAATTATCACATAAGAAAGGACTACTATTATGGCTACTATTAAGGATATTGCTGCCCGGCTGGGTGTGTCAATCAGTACTGTTTCTAAAGGATTAAATGGTGCCAGCGATATAAGCGAGGAGCTTCGCCAAACCGTTTTAGATACCGCTGTCGAGATGGGCTACAGCACCAAACGCTCCAGGAAGGTAGAAAACCGAAAGCTGGCTCTGTTCATTGAAAATATGAACTATGAGTCTATCGATGAGTTCGGATATGATGTAGTGCTTGGCTTCAAGCAGAATGCTTTCAAGCACAAATGGGACGTGGACATCATCCCTGTCACACCTCAGCTGCAGGCAGAAGAAAAATATGATACATATATATTAAAGAATGGCTATTGCGGCGCATTTCTGGTAGGCTTTGCCCTGCACGATGAGTGGATGCAGCAGCTCAAAAATACAACAATGCCTACTGTTTTGTTTGATAACTATATAGAAAACAATCCAAATGTAGCCTATGTAGGCACCGACAGCTTCGAGGGTATCGACATGGCTGTAAAGCATCTGCACAATCTGGGTCATAAAAAGATTGCCTTTATCAACGGTTCTCTTTTTTCCCTGGTTTCAGATCAGCGTCAGGAAGCCTTTGAAAACTCCATGCGCGATGCCGGTCTTGAAATCTACCCGGAGCTCATGGGTCACGGCTACTATATTCCGGAAACTGCACAGTACTACGTTTCCAATTTTATCGCGGCAGGCGCTACGGCTATCCTCTGCGGCAGTGATGCTATCGCAAAGGGTGTTATCTCTGAGTGCCAGCTGCACGGCTTCAATGTGCCAAACGACATAAGTGTGGTCGGCTTTGACGATGTCAAGTTTGCGGCAGCCCTCACCCCGCCTCTTACCACTGTCAGACAGGAGTGTAATGATCTGGGGCGCTGTGCATATATTATATTGAATTCGCTCATTCACCATATTCCAATCAGCCGCACACAGCTGCGTCCGAGACTGATTGAAAGGGAATCGACTGCGCGTGTTTCCACTGCGCACACTGTCGATGAATAGCAGCATATATACTACCTTCCAAAGGAGGCAAAATTGTTCAAACGCAAACATGCAACTATTTTAATTACATATTCGCTTGTGCTTTGCAGTGTGCTTTCCCTGACAGCCTGCTCTCCCCGGGATATTTCTTATTTTCTCAAAAGTCCCGCGGAGAAGCAGGCTATCCTGCATAAATCGCCGGCTTTCTGGGATGACACAGCTAAAGTGGAGGGCAGCAGCAATCTGTCGATTCTGCACAATGTAGCGTTTGAGGGCCACCCTTACAATGACATAAGGCAGTTTGGCGACAACATTCTGATGGTCGGACAGGGCAGCTACAACAACTTCATTATTGAGGCCGAGGGACAATCCATCGAATACTCTTTTGATGTATACAATCCCTGGTCCAACGAAATAACCGCTAGTCTCGCCCACGACAAAACAAACTGCGATGACTATCTGATTAAGGGTGATAAATTGTGGCTCATCGATTCATCCGCTAAAAAAGCAACCATCTATGATAAGGATTTAAAAGAAATCAAAACCTGCAAATATACCCCTGAGGACTATGAGGGCAATAGCGATACATCCGGTCCTGATGCCGGTGATGTCCCAAATCCCGGCAATTACTATGATGTCTCACAGATTGCTACCTCATCTGACGGAAAATATGCTCTGGTGTCAGGCGTCTCACCCGATACCTACAAATATGTAGTCTCAGATATAAGCCTAGACGATAATACAGTGCTTTCAACCTACGAAGGACAGAGCTTTTCCATGTCATGTGTCGATTCAAAGGGCTTTGTAATTGAGGCAGACACCGCCAACAATATATGGAACTATCATGCATCCGACGGAAAAGACTGCTTCTTTTCACTGCCAGATGTGGTGGATGTAGCCCTCGCCAAGGACAATGACATGCTCATACGCTGTCAGGATTTAACCTCTGGCGACAGCATCAGTTACTATAAGTATTCACCCGCTACCGGTGTCAGCTCATCCTTTTCATACAATCCAGCATCACGAAGCACAGGCACACACGACAGCTCATCTGATTCCGCAGCAACCGATACCCAGACCTATTTCTCTGCCAACTCGGTCTATCTGCCCGATGCAAACTGTGTGATGCTGCTTTTGTACACAGCGCAGTGCAACCCTGAAATACTCATCTGGTCGCTTGACAAGGGCAAAAATGACACCAAAGCCGAAATCACATCATACAATGACTGTGATACCCTGTTGCAGGCCTTGCGCGATGATGGCTCATATGTATCCCCATATTCTGCCATAGACACCGGTGACAGCACCGATGAAAATCAGGAGGCTATGGAGGAAGCCGGGAAGGATTCAGACTACAATACATATGGAGACGAGGTCACTCTGGTACCTGACACTGCTTCATATGACTGGGGTGATTTATCCGACATAAACGCACGTGTCACTGCCCTTGAACAAAAATACGGCTTTTTAGTATATTTCGGGCCTGAGGTGCCAAAGAGGATTGATTACTACGATATCCATCAATTCAAGAACAAGGATAAGCTGTCAGCTGCTCTGGATTCGCTTACGGAAATACTTGGCTGTTTCCCTGATGACTTTTTCACTCAGCTGTGTTATGGCGACATAAGAGGCATGCGAATCTATCTGTGCGGTGACATTTCATCAGACCACTCAGATATGATAAACGAGCCAAGCGGATTCGTAAATATAATAAACAACCACAATGTGATGGTTTTAAACTGCAACTACAGCTGGGATTTCAGCTACACTGTAGGCCATGAGATTTCCCATCTGATAGACCAGAGGCTTACATTCATACACACCTATAATGACGAGAGCGAGTTTTCCGAGGAGAAATGGAACAGCTTTAACCCTGACAGCTTCTCCTACGATGACAGCTACGCAAACTACAATCCGGATGATCCATCAAACCACATATCTGGGTATTTCATTGATTCCTACGGCATGACCTTTGCGACAGAGGACCGCTCCGAAATATTCGGAACCGCGATAGATGATCATATTAACGGCATTTATGATGATGCCAGATTCACAGACAGCTCACCGATACGAAGCAAGCTCGACTACTACAGCAGATGTATCCGCGATGGCTTTGATACAAAGGGCTGGCCTGATACGATGGCATGGGAGTCTGTGCTTACCGCCAGCGGAGCACAGGCCGATTAAATGATAATATCGGAATAACACAAAAAATAACGCAAAAAAACCTCAAGTCATACGACTTGAGGTTTTTTAATGGGCAGAGATGGATTCGAACCATCGAAGCAAGTTGCAGCAGATTTACAGTCTGTCCCCTTTGGCCACTCGGGAATCTGCCCATAATACAATTCAATATTAAATTGTATAAAGCCGATGATCGGACTCGAACCGATAACCTGCTGATTACAAATCAGCTGCTCTGCCAATTGAGCCACATCGGCACATCTATATACAGCAGCTGATTTGTAATCAACTGCTCTGCCTACAATAAGCTCGCTTCACTCACTTATTGTCGTGAATTGAGCTACATCGGCATATTCAATTGCGCAGCTGATTTGTAATCAACTGCTCTGCCTACAATAAGCTCGCTTCACTCCCTTATTGTCATGAATTGAGCCACATCGGCATATTAAAAAATAATGGGACCTACAGGGCTCGAACCTGTGACCCTCTGCTTGTAAGGCAGATGCTCT
>OIYY01000104.1_pt1 | contig 62452 bp, 53 predicted proteins | sample 1588341 | NCBI WGS metagenome assembly OIYY01 (sample SAMN03283287) | human gut metagenome | biome: human-associated habitat; material: feces | host: Homo sapiens | place: Peru | collected 2012
GATTCGTGTTCATAGGCATGAAATATTTTCTGCTCAATGCAGATAGTTTGGAGTTTTAGTATGGAAAATTAGATGATTTATTTTGGTATAGAAGATATGGATATAAAGTCAGGAGGCAGAGAAATGGCAACGGTTGTGTATTCTAATGAAGAAGATGGTATGTGTTCTTTTGTGATAGATGGAGAAGAGTATGTTGAAGACGAAGAAAGGGCAATTATCCCCAAAGCTGTATTAAAACAGATAAGAGTTGAGGATATTCCGGATAATTTTAAAATTGAAGTATGTGAGTCAAAAGATTCTTCAGTAATAATGGTATCTGTTCCTATGACCTTTGTAAAAGTTGGTAAAATTGAGTTTCAGGTTTTTTATGATGAACTTATTACTAGAAAATATTGGGATGGACCAATAGGACTTAAACTATATATGGAGACAAAAAAGGATGTAATAGAAGAGCGTTCAAAAGAGATAGGGGATGTCCATTTAGAAAATGATACAGTTTTCGCCCATTATTAAGAGCTTGTCATTGTTTGCAACTTAATTAATCATTGCACAGATGGCGAAAATAAAGGCTTTTTTGTGCAAAATTTATAAGAAAGTATAGAGAGAAAATTATGATAAAAATACTATTCATCTGCCACGGCAGAATCCGTATTTTTGTCTGAAATGCCTGAAAATCAAGGAATTGTGGGACTTTGAAAGTGATTTGTACCCCTGTTGTACCCCTATTTTATACGGGTTCCTAGAAAGGCAAAATTTTGTTAATTGACTGCCCTCGATAAAAAAGACTCTTGACAACTGTAACAGAAGTTATATATTAGTAATAACAGAACTCACCACGCCTCTGACTTTCATGCGCAACCCGGTGAGACTTTTTTATCCAATCAAATTCTATCAAAATAGATATAAGAAAGAGGCCCCTAAAACAAGGAGTTTATTTTATAGATTTTGGAAAAGGGACATTTGGAAATAATTAGAAAGTCCTGGTATGGGTTGATTTTTTCACTTAATTGAGTATAATAAAAGTAGGAACAGCAATGTTCTCGATGTAAGAGCATCGTTAAAAGTTGGGCTGCAGATGGAGCAGGATAATTTTCCATCTCGTTAGATGTCTTAACTGGGCATCGAGCCTGGCAGCTTGGATAAAGCTGTAGTCCACGTGGGGGACTTAATGATTTCCACGTCGTTATGGGTATCTTAACTGGGTACCGAGGCTGACAACCAGCAGAAAACTCTTTTTCAAAAGAAATTCTTAGAGGAGTGTGGTTAAGCATCACACTCCTCTTTACGTATGAGGTATGGATGGCAACAAAAGCAGATAAGAAAAATGCAATAAGACAAGGTATTATAGATTCAGCCGGTATATATAGTCAGAGCCTAGCTGGTAAAACATTTCTATATGTATATGGAGAAGAGTTTTTTGAAGTCTCTTTTCCGATAGATCATTTTCTTCATTTAACAGGAGTGGAGACAAAACTTTCTGCAAAGGACTTCTATAAAAATGCCAAAAAGGCAAAACTTACAAGTAGCCAGTTCTATTTTGATGCAAGGCATCCTTATGCAAATGCAAGAAAGAAGTTGCCCTGCTTAAAGAGGTTACCGGAGTTGACAAATGATATGGTGTGTATCCTTAAGGAGATGCAGACGGTTACAATTATTTACAAACTAAGCGTAACTAATCTGGAATTTACGTTGGGATTTACAGAAAATACAGATGTAAATGGTAAGAAGATTAATGATTTTTTTCTTCCTATGTCACTACGAGTGGAGGATACATCCGTAGAAAAGAGTAATGATGGGGAAATCGTTGATTTCATTTTCTCAAAAGATGCAAGCGTTGCAAAGTATGATACATTATTGGTAGAAGATAAGAATAAAATGATTCCAGATAATATCAAGCATTTGATAAGCGAGAAATTATATAGTACAGAGCATGATTAATTACATATGAAAGTTTTGAAGCATCAGGAAACTGGTGCTTTTTTAGTGCGGAACAATGTATGAAATATAGTTGGCGAAAAAGTGTTCGTTTCTAAGAAGAATTTAATTGAAGGTATTTGCTCAATAGAATATAATGAAAGAGGAGTTTTTACACATTTTTGGAGGAAAACACATGGAATATTTGACCTCAGCAGAATGCGCAGAAAAGTGGAATGTATCCCAGAGATGGGTAGCGATATATTGCAAAGAAGGCAGAATTGAAGGAGCCATTCAAAAAGGGAGAATGTGGTTCATCCCGGTTGGAACAGAGAAACCTATAGACCCACGTAAGGCCAGAAAGCTTGAATAGATTAAAAGTAATTAATTTCGGAGGATAAAGATAAATGGATAACGCAAGTATTAAGAAGCTGGAAGCTGATTTGTGGGAGTCTGCTGATCTCCTGAGAGCTGGATCAAAGCTTACATCAAATCAGTACTGTATGCCTGTACTGGGCCTGTTGTTCCTTAGATATGCATACAGCAGATATAAAATGGTTGAGGAAGAAATATTAAAGGATAGGCCGGTAAGAAATGGTCGTAAGATGCCGGTGGAGGCAAGTGATTTCACGGCTAAGAGCGCATTGTTCCTTCCTGAAATGGCGCAGTTTGATTATCTGGTAAATCTTCCGGAAAATGTTGCTTCTTTGGGACTATTGAATGTATCAGGACAGACCATGGGGAGCCTAGGTGAAGTGGTAAATAACGCCATGGAACTGGTGGAGCAGCAGAGTGACCAGCTGACAGGTGTTCTTCCTAAAAGCTACACTGATTTCTCGGATGAGCTTCTTGGTGAGTTGCTCAGAATCTTTAATAACAATGCATTGGATGAAGTGGGTGGAGATGTAATCGGACGTATCTACGAGTACTTTCTGAATAAATTTGCAAAAAATATTGCCTCTGACGATGGTGTGTTCTTTACCCCGAAGTCATTGGTAAAAATGATTGTAAACATACTGGAGCCGAAAAGCGGAGTTTTGTTGGATCCTGCCTGTGGATCTGGCGGTATGTTTGTGCAGACCGGTGATTTTGTAAATGAAACCGGACTGCAGGCCAACAAGAGCATGACCTTTTATGGTCAGGAGAAGGTAGAATACAATGCACAGCTCTGTCTTATGAATATGGCCGTCCATGGACTTACCGGTGTAATTAAATCCGGTGATGAAGCAAACAGCTTCTACCATGATGCTCATCATTTGGAGGGCAAGTGTAACTATGTTATGGCAAATCCGCCATTTAATGTTGATAAGGTAAAAGCAGAAACAGCAGCCAATGCCGGAAGATTGCCTTTTGGTGTACCGAAGGAAAATAAAAACAAGGAAATCGGTAATGCAAATTATCTCTGGATTTCTTATTTCTATGCATATTTGAATGAAACGGGACGTGCAGGCTTTGTTATGGCCTCCTCTGCAACAGATAGTCAGGGGAGTGATAAGGATATCCGTGAAAAGTTAATTAAAACAGGGCATGTGGATGTCATGATTTCTGTAGGGAATAATTTTTTCTACACAAAGAGCTTGCCTTGTTCTCTGTGGTTTTTTGACAAGAGAAAGACAGGGAATCTGCAGGATAAAGTCTTGTTCATCGATGCACGAAACTATTATACCGTTGTAGATCGTACCCTGAATGAGTGGAATGAGTGGCAGCTTAAAAATATGAATGCCATTGTATGGCTCTACAGAGGTGAGATAGATAAGTATAAGAAGTTACTGGATGAATACAAGTCTACTGTTGCTAACATGATTGCCGAGACAGGAGAAGATGACCTGAATGCAGTAAATGACGATGTATTTGTAACAGGACTTGAGGTGGCGAAGAAGCATCTTAAGTCTGTTAGAGAAGCGGGCAAGAAAGCAGTTGCAGCCTGTGAACGCAAAGAAAAAAAACAAGTTCAGACTAACTGGGATGATAAGATTGCAACTATTGAAGAGACTGTTGAAGTCGTAAAGGAAGCACACTGGCTTTATAGTAAGTTTGGTAAAGGAAAGTACGAGGATATTCTTGGACTCTGCAAGATTGCCGACATCGAAACAATTGAGAATAAAGGCTGGTCATTAACACCAGGAGCCTATGTTGGTGTAGCACCGATGGAAGATGATGGTGTTGATTTTGAAGAAAGAATGGCAGAGATTCATCAAGATCTTCTTTCATTACAGGCAGAGAGTAATGGTTTGATGGATACCATCTCACAGAATATGAAGGAGATGGGATTATGAGTTATAAACAAGAAAAACTAGAAGATTATATTGAAATATTGTCTGGTTTTGCCTTCAAAACGAGAGATTTTGCAGAGCGTGGTATACCTATTATTAAAATTAAAAATATTAGTCCACCTGAAGTAACACTTGAGGATATAACTTATGTTTCAGAGGATGTCGCTGAAAAACAAAAGAAGTTTTTATTAAGCTATGATGATGTTCTTATTGCAATGACAGGATCGCATATCAATCAATGGGCTTCGGTTGTAGGAAGAGTAGCAAGAGTAAAGTATTATGATAAATCACTTTTAAATCAACGTGTCGGTAAAATTACGCTTAAAGAAAATGCACAGGCAGATTTGACATTCATATATTATTTTTTGTCACAGGACAGAGTGAAAATACAATTAGCAGCAAAAGCAGGTGGAGCTGCAAATCAGGCAAATATCAGTCCTTCAGATATAAAAGGATTACTATTCCCATGCCCAGATTTAGATAAGCAAATTAAAATTGCTGGAATACTGAAAGCCTATGATGATTTAATTGAAAATAATAAAAGGCAAATCATACTTCTGGAAGAGGCAGCACAGCGCCTGTACAAGGAATGGTTTGTTGATTTGAGATTTCCCGGATATGAGAATTGTAAAATTGTGGATGGAGTTCCAGATGGATGGACCTACAAAAAAATATTTGATTTAGGAGAAATCATAACTGGAAAAACACCTTCTACCTCTAAAGAACAGTATTATGGAGGAAATATTCCTTTTGTAAAAATACCTGATATGCATGATTGCGTTTTTCCTATAACTACAGAGGTGTCATTAACTAATGAGGGTGCAAATACGCAAAAGAATAAGTATATTCCAAAGAATGGAATCATGGTTTCTTGTATTGCAACAGTTGGTTTGGTTAATATTGCAATTGAACCATGTCAAACAAATCAGCAGATTAATTCTATTATTTTAAATAATGAACAAGATTTATATTATGTATATTCATCAATGAAACGGCTGAAAGAATTGCTAGAGGGTGTTGGTAGTAATGGGGCAACAATGACTAATGTAAATAAAACTAAGTTTGGAAAACTTGAAGTGGTATATCCAAATGATGAACTTAGAAAATTATATTACAATTATTGCAAACCGATATTTGAAAAGATATATGCATTGAGCAGAAGCATTAAAAAATTATCTCAGGCAAGAGATTGTTTATTACCCAAACTTATGAGCGGAGAAATCGAGGTGTAAAGTATTTTGAAGGATTTCGAATACAAAGATTATTTTGATGCCAGATTATGTTTCCATGGCGATGAAGAGAAAGTTGTCGCCATACTGGATTCTTATGCTCAAAATCAAATTGATTTGACAAATATAAACAAAGTATTTGAGCTTTATCATACAAAATTATTTTTCGAAATCGTTTCTGAAATCCCTAGGTGGACGGAAGAAAAATATAGTGAGTACAAAAGAGAAACATTGAAATTAAATAATGTTGTTCATGAGTTTTTCAAGTCAATTACAGAGGATAATATTGTCGCAATTTTTGATGAATGCTATGTGAGTTATTGGGACGACTTTAGAGATTTCTTTTATAAGTTTAAGACTTACACATGTATTTCCCCAAAAAAGATATGTGATGTATTAAAAGGGCTTCATTGGAATACGTTTCAAATATTGCAGGATAAGTCGTTTGTTGAATACTTTGACAAAGAAATTACACTTTTGCTTGAAGAGCAGACATATGGTTTACACTTTATTGTTTCTCATTATTTAGAGGAACATGAGAAAGAACAAAAGGTATATATTCCAAAGAGTTTTACCATAGATAAAAGAGTTAAGTTGATAGAGGATTACCTTAAGGGAGAAGATGTTAATCCTAATATCTTGCAGCTTATCATAAATGCTAAACTTACTTCGGAATTACCTATAAGTCCTAAAATGAAAAAAATAGCAGACCAGAGAAATACAGAATTTTGGAATAGCAATAAGTCTGCATTTACATATAAATATGGATTTGGCGTGTCATTCGGTCCATATGAGAAGGTAAAGAATATTCGAAATGAAAATGGAAATTGGATATTAGAATATGATACTGGATGGATAGAAAACAATACGGACTATCCAACGTTACTTAATAATTTCATATATTTGTTTGAATACACTGATAGCCAGGCTAGATGTACTTATGTATTAAATAATTATGGTAAAAGTGTCTTTACGGATCTCTTCTCAATCAGAGGTAAAGGAATGTATAAAAAGGGAACAGCATTTGATATGATGGAATCTTTGGCTGATATTCAAATGGCGGGATATGTTAATCAATTGAGGAATCTTAAAATTAATATAGAGGACATAATAAAGTGGTTTTTTGAAAGTTACTTAGCTGAAGAATTTGGAATTAAGTATTTTACATGTAATATGCCAAAGCCAGAAGACAGCATTTTAAGTAAATGTAAAACACTAGCATCTGCTATTGATGGTGTACTAAGCAAATACAAAATGTTCTGTGATGATGGAGAAATAGATTTGGATTTACTTAGGTATATTACTGATTCACCGCGAATAAAAGATGTCCCTAGTTTGATTAAGAATAAATATTGTTATGCAAACAGTGATACTATCATTAATGAAATGAACTTTATGTTTTCTGATCAATGCATGCTCTCATATACAGAAAAGACAGGATCAAAATATGATAATTTTGTTCAACTTGTTTTGGATGAAGAAATAGGGATTGCAGATTGTCAACCATATAATCAAGAATCCATAAAATGGTTGATTGAAAGAGGAGTAATATATCTTGAAGATGAAGTTATTAAATGCCAAGAAGAAAGAGTATTTCTATTAAAAGAACTTTATGAGAAAAATGTGATTTCAATGCAGTATATGAAATCTCCAATACTTAAAGAATTGATTGCTAAAGGAGAAATCGTAACTGACAATAAACTGTTAACCAAACCGGAATATCAATACTTTGACTATTTATTAAATAATTCTGAGTTTAGCGATGGAAAAGCTATCAGAAATAGATATATACATGACTCAATCATCACTGACGAAAAAACTATGACTATGGATTATTATATCTTGTTAAAAGTTATGATAATGATAATTATAAAGATAAATGACGATTGTTGTCTTAATGAGATGATAAATGAGGAGGGCGATTTCTATGAGCTATGATTACTCAGAAAACATACTTGTGCAAGAAAGCGCAGGGCATCTGCTTGCTGATGAACTTGGGTGGCAGGTAGAACTTGCTTATAATCAGGAAGTCCTTGGCGCAAACGGAACTTTTGGAAGAAGCTCCTACAAGGATATTCTTTTGGCACGTTATTTTCATAAGGCTCTCCGTACGCTTAATCCTTGGATTACAGATGATCAGGTGATAGAAGCCCAGAACACCTTTGAAAAGCATCTTTCCTCCGCATCATTGATGCAGATCAATGAAGAAAAATATGCATATATTCGGGATGGAATTCCGGTTACAGAGAAGAAGCCAAATGGTCAGACTGAAGAAAAGAGAGCAATGATTATTGACTTTCTGCATCCGAATGATATGGAGAGAAATCATTTTCTAGCCGTTAAAGAAATGAAAATTTATGGTGACCTTTATCGCCGCCGGACTGATATTGTTGGTTTTGTAAATGGGCTTCCCCTACTTTTCATTGAATTAAAAAAGAACTCTGTGAATGTGCAGAATGCGTATACAGACAATTACACAGATTATCTGGACACCATTCCGCAGTTATTTTATTATAATGCATTCTTGATGTTATCCAATGGTGTGGAAGCTAAGGTTGGTACATTAGGCAGTAAGTATGAATTTTTTCATGAGTGGAAGAGACTTTCCGAGCAGGAGCAGGGCTGTGTAGCTCTGGAAACAATGCTGCGTGGAATTTGTAAGAAAGAGAACTTCCTAGATCTTCTGGAGAACTTTATTCTCTTTGATCATTCTGGAGGCAAAACAGTTAAAATACTTGCGAGAAATCACCAGTATTTAGGTGTAAACGAAGCTGTCAGGGCTTATGAGGCACGTAAGCTGAATAATGGTAAGCTTGGTGTGTTCTGGCATACACAAGGCTCCGGCAAGAGCTATTCCATGGTTTTTCTGTCTCAGAAGATTCGAAGAAAATTTACAGGATCGCCTACTATTGTGGTGCTTACAGACCGTGAAGAACTGAATTCACAGATTTCGGATACTTTTGAAAACTGTGGGTTATTAGGCAAAACGAAGGCATCCAAGTTTATAGCAACAAGTGGTGAGGATCTAATCAATAAGTTAAAGGGAAATCCGAGCTTTATTTTTACTCTCATACAGAAATTTAATAAGAAGGTGGACGAGCCAATCATTCCGGATCACGACATTATTATCATGTCTGATGAAGCTCATAGGAGTCAGTATGGAGTTTTTGCTGACAATATGGTGGAATTGCTGCCAACTGCTTCAAGAATTGGATTTACTGGCACACCGCTTCTTTCGAATGACAATATTACTGAGCGAACTTTTGGTGGATATATTTCCATTTATGACTTTAAGCGTGCGGTAGAAGATAAGGCAACTGTCCCACTATATTATGAAAATCGAGGAGAAAAGATTTTAGATATCAATAATCCGGATATTACGGACAAAATTCTTGATGCCATTGAAGCAGCAGATCTTGATCCGGAGCAGGAAGAGAAGCTGGAGCATGAATTTGAAAAGGAAATTCATTTGCTTACTGCTGAACCGAGACTTAAGTCTGTAGCCAGAGATTTTGTTTCGCATTACTCTGATCTGTGGACCAGCGGTAAGGCGATGTTTGTATGCCTGAATAAAGTTACCTGTGTGCGCATGTATAACTCTGTGCAGAAATATTGGCAGGACGACATCAAGGCTTTAGAAAAGCAAATACAGACCGTATCACAGCAGGAAGTTCAAGAACTGGAGAGAAAACTGAAATGGATGAAGGAAACGGAGATGGCAGTTGTTATCTCGCAGGAACAGAATGAAATTCAAACCTTCAAAAAGTGGAATCTGGATATCAAATATCATCGTGAAAAGATGGAAAAGCGGGAGTTGGATAAGGAATTTAAGGATAAAGACAATCCGTTGAGAGTAGTATTTGTCTGCGCAATGTGGCTTACCGGTTTTGATGTGAAGTGTTTGTCATGCCTGTATTTGGACAAGCCACTTAAGGCACACACTCTTATGCAGACCATTGCCCGGGCAAACCGCGTGGCAGAAGGCAAGAGTAATGGTCTTATTATTGACTATATAGGTATTGTAAAAGCATTGCGAAAAGCACTTGCTGATTATACCGCTAATGTAGGTGGTGGAAGTACGGACCCGATGATTGACAAGGGTAAACTGATAGAAAGAGTGCTTGAGACAATTGCAGCGGCTGATGAATTTCTGGATTCAAAAGATTTCGACTTGGATGATCTGGTATATGCAAAGGATTTTGCAAAGATTTCCTTACTACTGACAGCGGCTAATGCAGTATCCGACTCTAGGGAATCAAAGAAGCAGTTTATGACATACGGCAATGAACTTAACCGCATGATGAAATATCTGGATCGTGATAATATTTCAAAGGCAGACCGTGAAAGAAAAGATGCCATAATTGCCATTGTTGATGAATTAAAGAAAAAGAAGAAGCATGTTGATAATACAGATTTAATGGTGCAGATTAACGGAATTCTAGGTGATTATATCATAATTGAAAGAGCAGCGGATGATTGTGGATTTGCAAAACGTTTTGATATCAGTAAAATTGACTTTGATTTATTGCGGAGAGAGTTTGCAAAAGTTAAAAAGAAAAATCTGGCATTCATGGATTTGGATGAATTGATTCAAGTCAGGCTGGATGCCATGATGAAGGAGAATCCTCGCAGAGTGGATTATTACATACGATATCAGCAGATTATTGAGGAATATAATTCGGAACAGGATAGGGCCAATATTGAAAAGACATTTATGGAACTGATGAATCTGGCAAATTCCATGAATGAAGAGGAACAGCGCTATGTCCGTGAAGGCTTCAGCAGCGATGAAGAACTTTCCATGTATGATATGCTTTTTGATGAAAATCTGTCCAAGGAGGACATCAAGAAGATCAAGAAGGTTGCTGTAGACTTGTTAGATAAGATTAAGGCAAAGATATCAGAACTTGATCATTGGACAGACAAGCAGGAGACCAAGGCTGAGGTAGACACACTGATTGGAAAGATTCTGTGGGAAGAACTGCCGGAGAGTTATTCGGACCAGAGAATATTTGAATATCGCAAGTTGATATTTGAGTATGTGTTTATGAGATATAAGCAGGTGGCGTAAAGATTGAAACAGGAGGATTTATGGAAGAGAAGAGAGTTTGGGGCATCCATACAATGGATGACAATATGTTTTTACATGGGAATAAGATCGCAATAGGATGGCCGGAAATGGGAGACTTATCTAGGCTGAATAATTCACGAGATGCGTTCAAGGCGGCATATGCTGAGGCGTATCCTGATGCAAAACCAGGTTCGATACCTACTTGTGCAGGAATGCTTTATCGATTTGTTAATGAAGTGCAGGTTGGAGACTATATTGTATTTCCATCCAAGCTTGATCGTATAATAAATATTGGTGTTGTTGAGAGCGAGTATAAATATGATGGAACGGAGAATGATTATGTTCAGCAACGTGATGTAAAATGGCTGAAGCATATTCAGAGAACATCATTTTCTCAAGGAGCATTATATGAGATTGGATCTGCATTATCTTTCTTTGCTGTAAAAAATTATGCTGATGAGTTTCTGTCGGCATTGGACAAAAATTTTAAGAAAAACATTTCGGATGAAACAGAAGACGAAACGGTTGCAGTGACAGCTGAAGAAATCAAAGAATCCACAACAGATTATGTACTTAAAGAGCTTAGCAAGCAGGTGAAGGGATATCCTTTTGAGGAAGTTGTGGCGAATTTACTACAGGCAATGGGATATAGGATTAAGCTATCAAAGCAAGGCGGAGATCATGGCATAGATATTATTGCTTATAAAGATGAGCTGCCGCCAAGAATAGTGGTCCAAGTGAAGAGTGTTAATTCTGCGATTCAGGAGGATCGTATCCAGGCATTAAAGGGACTTATGCATGAAGGTGATTATGGATTATTTGTAACGCTTTCTGATTATACGAAGAATGCAAAGAAATTCTTGGAGGATAATCCGAGAATTCGCGGTATCAATGGACCTGAGTTTGTTGGGCTGTTCTTGAAATATTATAAACAATTGGATGATAAGTACAGAGATATGATTCCACTGAAGGAAGTTTTTATCCCTGTACCGAAAGAATAAATTATATAGACTTGAGATGAAGGATAATGAAGAGTTTGTGGCTTTGTAAATCGAGGGGGGTCCAGCGTCCTTTAGTTTGAGTTTAACTGTGGAGGAAAACGATGATTGGAGAGGAAATTTTTGACGGAATTGAAAAACCAGAGAATTGGCCAGCGAATGCTAAAGAATGTGAGCTTGAGAATATTTATATATCACTAAAAAAATTCATCAAGGATCCGTCATATAAAAACAAAGAGGTACTTGTTGCGTTAGCTGATAATTATGATTTGAATCAGGAGTCGCTATTAGGATTATACAGGTATTCAGAATATGAAGTTACAATGATTAATTTTCTTTTTATTCACGCAACTGCTATGAACTGTAATGTACTCAAAGCTTACCTTTATGAACATGTAGGTTTGCTTGGACGATTGCAGAAGAATGTTGCATATATGGGATTAGGAGATAAGCTAGAAATCAATTATTTTGAAAAGTTGCTACCTTCGTTAAAACTATATTATATATGTTATCTGAATTTTACTGTTGATAAGGATATGGATTTTGCTGATAAAATCATGCAGGTTATTGGGGAAGCACTGGTAAATATAGATGATGAAAATTTATTCTATCTTACCCATGCATTCGTTACCATGATGAATGATATTAGTTACTTTGAATGCAAAAAAAGAAATTTTATATGGGCTTTCTCTCGATCAGAATTATTAAAGTTATTTGAGTTGGAGGCAAAATTAGTATCAGATATTGGCGAACACCCAATGGAACGCCCGCTTAAGGGAGTTCTTATGACTACAATCAGCAATTTTATACTTAAGTCCCGGTATGACTATAATTCAGATTTTGTTGCCAAATATATTTCTTCCGAGGTTGCGTTAAAAAGCATTTCTAATCATGAAATATGGATACGAGAGACAACACTTCTAAACGACAGTAGAGAAGAAAAAGTAATTCCTGAATTATTCCAAGATATAACTTGGATGCAAACAGATTGGGCTAAGAATATTGAGTTTACTAGGACTAGACACTACTATGTATCGTCTTTTTGTAAAAACTATGATGATGATACTATGAAAAAAAAGTATGGAGAATGTGTATATGGTTACAAAAATGACAGACTCGTAGAACTGTTAGCTCCAATTCATTTAGGGCACAATGAAGAAGAACAAACGTATCCGGCCTTTTCGCAAGTTATTGCATTTGATGTCTTATATGATAAAGAAATGGCAAAAGAAGAGATTCTTTTCTTGTGCAAAATAATTTCATTATTCAAAATGGATGATTCTGAGAAACATGATTTCCTTGAAGAAATAATGCAATATTGGATTCTTTCGGTTAAGGACGAAAACTGGGAAGAAGAGCGCGAGCGTAGGTATGTCATATTTATGTATGATGGATATGATTATATAGATATAGCGTATCAAGAATCAGATTTTTTGAAAGTTAAAACTACTATTTTTCTTCTACCAGACTTTATTTTAGGTAATAATCCGGCAAAATATCAGATAAGAGCATCACTAGATAATAAGAGACAAGCCACAGCTATAAAAGATTATGATCTATGCCCAGTTTGCCTTTCCGCAGATTTTGATAGTGTATTAGATGCTCCATGTATCTGTAAGATTTGTGGCAATGGTGAGGTAAATAGAATTAAAATACAAGGAACTGCAAAGAGGATATAATAATGAATACAATAGGTATCGACTGGAATGAAGTGATTTTGTTGGTTATAGGTGCACTTGTCGGAATTTGTAGTAGTGTGGCAATGATATTTATCCAAAATATAAATGAAAAGTATGGAAAAATGTGCATATATACGAAATTTAATTGTCTAAAAAATATGGGGAGAGAAGGCTGGGGAATATATGACAATCCAGAGGGAGGGTTGACTTTTCTCATACCAACAATCTTTGAAATAGAGAATACATCTAAGAGAGCTCGTATTATGAGAGATGTTACTTTGGTTCTGATGAAAGAAAACAAAGTTGTTGCCAAGATGATCCAGATTAATTATCTTCAGACTACATCTAAGAATAATTCTGAAATAACGCATGAAGAAGAACATTATTATGGTGACACTAATGGATCGTATTCATTTGTCATTGAACCAACAAGCATAAAAAGAGAGAACTGTGTTTATCTGTATAAAATTTCCTATGAGGACACAGAAGCTATGTCATTTGATACAATTGCTCTTCAGTACTTTGATGAGAAAAATGTTTTGAAGACATGTCGAGTTAGAAAATATGCTGGTTGGCAAGTAAAGAATAATGCTGTTGATAATGATTGGACTTATGTAGAACACGAAATAAAGGTCAAGTAAGTATCCCTTAGGATCTAAGGGCGCACTTCTATACCTATCTATTGGCAGGTATTGGTGCGCCTTTTCTCATCCGAAAAGGAATTGCGAGAATTCTCCCGGACAAGCCTTCGCCTTGTGATTATTTTTTCTTCCGGCCACGGCCGTTGCCTTTTACTGGCTTGCATAAATCTGAGTAGCGTTGCAGGATATCGGTAAAGGTCTTGAATTCATAAGGATCCATTTTCGTAAAATTAATTTTGAAAAGTTTACTGTACATAATCATCTGTGCCTGAGTGGCATTGTCTGTTTTCTTGAGTTCTTCAAAAGTACCAAGCATATCTTCAATCAGAGTAATCGGATCTCCGGTATCAGAATCCTTTTCATGAGTGGCTCTTAAATCTTTTGCAATTTTCGCAAAATCATTTCCAAGCAGATTATTAAAATAATTGTCTTCATTAATGGAAGCGGCAACCAAGGTTTTCATATAATGGTCACTGTCAGGAATACCATTATTTTGTAACCGGAGCCTGGTCTGCTCAATCATGGTATTCATATTTCGAATCTGCATCCCAGCCAGATTGTCAACATATATTTCAAGGTCGGAAAGGAAGTTCGTAAATTCCGGATGCTTTATCATTTCGCATATTAAACGCACATTCAGTTTACCACTTTTTATTAAATCTATGGTGGTATCATCTAAGCCTAATTCATCTACTGGGAAGGAATGATGTTCACGATTTTCTGTAAGCCCCAATAAATAATCAGAAGAGACACCATAAAAATCAGCCAAAATTACAATTGCTTTATGTGTGATTTCTTTATAGTCATCTGTTTCATAATTGCCGAGGGCGGCTCTGGATAATCCGGTTTGGTCTGACAGTTCTTGTAAGGACAACCCACGTTCAATTCTTAAATCTTTCAATTTTTCCTGTATTGATAATTTACACTTCAAAATCTATTTTCCCCCAATGTAATCAATAGTGCATTCTTAAATGTATATAACAAAAATTATATTAGAACAACAGTTCGAAATAAAGTACTATTTCTAAAAACATGGATATTTTTATTTTTCAGTAGTATTTCCTACTTTTTGGATATACGGGATAAGGCCTGTGATTTTGAGAAAATCAGTTTATGACAACTGAATGAGCATTCCAAATCACTACTGTATCGGGGAAGCTAAGCGATGATCTGTAAAGACAGGGAGCGAGCCAAGAACGTGATAACGGCACAGTTCAAAACAGTCTATGAGGCTAAAGAACCCAGAGGTTACCTGCCAGGAATTGATTTGGGGAGATGACAAAGAACACGAACAAAATGAAATGTGGGAGGAAATACAGATGACAGAAAACAAGAATCTTGAAGAACTTCGAAATGAGTTGGAACAATCAAAACAGGAGAAGATCCAGCTGGAGCATCAGATCCAGAGAAAGAAAAATCAGCTTTCCTATCGGGAAAACTTTAGCCGTAAGGAACGCAGCCACAGATTGATTGTTTGTGGAGCTATCTTCGAAAAGTATTTTCCAGTGGTGAAAGATTTATCGGAAAAAGAATTGAGCGAGGTATTAAGTTCTGTAAATGTTACAGCATTTGGCAGGGAACTTGATAGAGCTATTGAACAGATGCGAAAGGAAGTGACTGAGTAATGGCATTATATCATTTCCATGTATCAAGGGTGCTTAGAAGCAGAGGACAGTCCTCTGTTGAATCAGCAGCTTACCGAGCTGGTGAGAGATTAGAAGATCGATATTATGGAAAAATTGCTGACTACACTGCCAAAGGTGGTGTGATTTGTAGTGAAATTTTAGCTCCGGACTATGTTCCGGAGCCTTTTCATAATAGAGAGTATTTGTGGAATGCGGTGGAAGAAATCGAAAAGCATCCCCAAGCTCAGTTGGCATATAGCTTTGATTTTGCATTGCAGAATGAATTTTCTCTTGAAGAAAATATTACAATTGCAAGACAGTTTGTACTGGAGAATTTTGTGGCAAAAGGAATGATTGTTGATATGGCAATTCATGATCCTGATAAGGGTGAAGGTATACCTAATCCCCATGTGCATGTAATGTGCCCAATCCGTCCGCTGAATGAGGATGGCACTTGGGGAGAAAAACAAAAGAGAGAATACTTATTTGATTTGGATGGAAATCTTATCTTCGATGACTACGGAAAACAAAAGTTCAATGCAGTACCCACAACAGATTGGAACAGACCGGAGGTATTAGAGCAATGGCGAAAAGCATGGGCAGACTTGGTAAATTCAGAATTTGAAAAACGTGGGATGGAGAGCCGGATTGATCACAGAAGTTATGCGGAACAGGGTGTTGACTTGATTCCACAGATCCATGAAGGTCCGCATGTGAGAAAAATGGAAGCAAAGGGATTTGTTACAGAAAAGGGTGAATTGAACCGTTGGATTAAGGAAATCAACCAGGGGATTATCACTCTTTCAAAACATCTTAAAGACATTGTTTCTAATATTACAGAGCTTATTCGATTGATTGCTGAAAAAGAATCAGAACCACAACAGCTGGATCTTGCAAGGTACATTAATTCCTATTTTGTGAAAAAAAATGAAGTGGCAAGTACATTTTCTTATGGCAGGCAGAAAACAAAAACTACGAATCTGAAAGTACAGGCAAATGTAGTAAATTATCTTTTGGTAAATCAAATAACTACATTGGAAGATTTTCAACTATATGTTGCAAAGAAGTAAATGGATATTCGTACACTGAACAAATCAATGAAAACAAAGTCTGTCAGAATGAAAGAGCTTAAAGATTTGATTCGATACGGAGAATGGTATAGAGATGCACAACCAGTATTAAGGGAGATTTGTTCTATCAAGAATGTCAAGAGAAAAACTGCAATTAAGTCTGAAAATGATCAGTTGCTTCGTAGATATCATATAGCAAAGCGCATCTTATTCGAGGAGAAGCAGATTGACAAGGTGGATGTTAGTCGATGGAAGAAAGAATTGACATCTATTCAGGATTCTTATCAGGAAGAATATGCTGCTTATAAAGAATTGTTAGCAGAAACAAAGACTATGCGTGACATCAATCGATATATTGATGATGCAATCCGTAGCACGAATCCAAGAAAAAAGGAGGAGCCGATTCGATGAATATATTTGAAACCGTAAGAAATAATGTGAAAGCGATTGATGTGGAGATTATGGTAGGTTTTCGACCAAATCGAAGCAAAATGATATGTTGTCCGTTTCATAATGACAGACATCCAAGCATGAAGGTAGATCAGAGGTATTATTGTTTTGGTTGTGGTGCTAAAGGAGATGCTATAGACTTTGTGGCAAATTATTAAGGTCTTAATCTAAAGGAGGCTGCTGAAAGAATTGCTTCTGAATTTGTGCTTTTTTATGATAGTACGCGATATTCGAATTGTTTCACAAAGCAAGAAACCCCAAAGAAAAGTGAATATCAGATTTGGATGGAACAGAAGAGAGAACTGTTTGCACAGCTTTCAAAACTTCATGAGAAATTGCGACAAATGAAAATAGAATATGCACCAATGGATAGAGAGGATTCTACATGGAGTCCCCTTTTTGCTTTGACGGAAAAAGGATTCAACTATGTGGATTATTTATATGATTACTGCTTGTTTGAAGCTGCTGATGGCGAATTAAAAGAAAAATACGAAGAATTGAGAAAGGAGCTTAAGAGAATTGAAAAAAGAGTTTATGACACCGAATCAGGAGATAGTGGATCAGATGTTGGACAAGTCGGAGAAAGGATGGCCGTATAACACTATTGAAAACGCTAAAGTGATTTTAGAAAATGATGAACTCTTCAAGGAAAATATTCGAGACAATTTGTTTCGTGATCGGATTGAACTCTCCGGTCAGATGCCTTGGAGCAGAACTTACCTTGATGTAACGGACAAAGATGATATCCATATCAGGCATTATATAGAAAAATACTATCACTTCCGTAATGATAAGGCGCTTCGGGATGCTCTGCAAATTGTGGCTACCGAGAATGAGTATCATCCGGTAAGGGAGTATCTGCTTTCTCTAAAATGGGATGGTGTGGAGCGAGTAAGGTATGCATTAAAACATTTTCTGGGAACAAACGGAAGTGATTATGAATATGAATGTCTAAAGTTATTTATGCTGGGAGCCATAAGCAGAATCTTTGAGCCAGGATGTAAGTTTGAATATATGCTTTGCCTTGTTGGAGGTCAGGGAGCTGGAAAATCTACTTTTATCCGGTTCCTGTGCCTGAATGACAGGTGGTTTACAGATGATATCAAACGGCTGGACGATGAGAAGGTTTATGAGCATCTTGCAGGACATTGGATTTGTGAGATGGCAGAGATGCTTGCTGTATTGAACACGAAATATAATGAAGCAACTAAGGCATTCCTTAGTAAGCAATATGATAATTATCGTAAGCCATATGGAACCAGGGCAGAAGATATTCCAAGACAGTGTGTCTTTGCAGGTACTTCCAATGTGGTGAATTTCCTGCCGCTTGACAGAAGTGGGAACAGAAGATTTCTGCCCATCATGTGTGATGCTTCCAAGGCAGAGGTTCATATTCTGGAGAATGAGGTAGCATCTCGAAAATATATTGAACAGATGTGGGCGGAGATGATGGTCGTATATGATAACGGAAAAGTCAGATTGAAGCTTCCGAAAGAAATGGAGAAGAATCTGATTGAGTATCAGAGACCATTCATGCAGGAGGACACATGGACGGGGCTTATTCAGGAATGGCTGGATCATACCACCAGCGATGTGGTCTGTGTGCATCAAATCTACAATGAGGCTTTGAAAGAATTTGGAAAGCCAAGAAACAGTGAAGCTAGAGAAATCGGTCAGATTATGAATGGCACCATTTCAGGATGGAAAGCTTATCCCAATCCACGCAAGATTCCGGGCTATGGGAAGCAGCGAGGCTGGATGAGGGTGGAAACAAACCCCGGAAACAAAGTGCAAACATTTATTCCGGTGGAGGGAACGCAGATGGAGATTCCTTTTGAAAGCTGATAATAAGGGGATTTTGGGGAATTTATCGTAGTTGGATTTTAATCGAAAAAGATTTTAAAACTCTGTTGCCGGACTTTATTGCCGGCAGTGGGGAGAATGGAGGAAATAATGAATCAGATAATTATGAATATGGAGACCAGTATGTCACCAGCAAAAGTACCAGTGATTGTGCCATTGGCATATCAGGCAATGGTATGTTTGCAAGAGAAAATCAATCAAGCTAATTCTATGGTGGTTAGATCTACAAAAGGTAACTCTAAAAGGGAAGAGGACAGGATCCCATTGTGGAATCGATATTCGCTTAGTATTCCGGAGGCAGCAAAGTACTTTGGAATTGGAGAGACTAGGATTTATCAAATAGTAGCTGAACATCCAGGGGCGGATTTTATTCTGGAAATTGGCAGCCATGTTAAGATCAAGAGAGTTTTGTTTGAACGATTTCTGGATGCTGCCAGCTGTGTGTAAAGTGAGAAATATAGCTGAAAGATAATGCATTGTCAAATACAATTCTGCCATGAAAAAACGGCAAAAATATCAAAAGTTGTGTGCTTTTGGACTGTTCTATGATAGAATCATATTTATCGAGGGCAGTCCTTTTTGTTTTGTGAAAGGAGTGTCTATTATGTCAAATAAGAGAAAGGATAATAAAGGCCGTGTACTACATAACGGCGAGTATCAGCAGTCAAATGGTCGCTATCGTTTTAAGTATTATGATGGCACCGGCAAGGAAAGATATTTATACAGTTGGAGATTAGATAAGAATGATAGGATGCCGGAGGGAAAGAGGCAAGGACCATCCCTCAGAGAGCAAGAGAAGGAACTTCAGATTAATCAGTTCAGTCGATTTTCTTCTGATGGCGGAAATCTTACAGTGTTGGAATTGGTTCAGCGTTATACTGCAACGAAGGTAGGTGTAAGAGAATCAACGAAGGCGGGATATCAAACAACTATTAATTTTTTAGAAAAGGATCCATTTGGTCAGAGGCGCATTGATTCTATTAAAATTTCTGATGCGAAGCTGTGGCTGATTTCCCTGCAACAGAGACAGGACAAGGGCTATAGCACCATTCATACAATCAGAGGAATATTGCGACCGGCTTTTCGTCAGGCTTATGATGATGACATGATTCGTAGAAACACGTTTGATTTTGAATTGGCTACAGTTATTGTTAATGATAGTGTGACCAGAGAAGCTATCACCAGGGATCAGGAACGTAAATATCTGGAATTTGTCAAACAGGATAAACATTTTAGCAGATACTATGAAGGTATCTATATTCTGTTTAATACTGGGCTGCGAATCTCAGAATTTGTAGGATTGATAACAAAGAATATTGATTTTAAGAATCATAAAATCATTGTAGATCATCAGCTCATCCGCACTTCAAAGATGCAGTATATGATTGAAGAGCCAAAGACGGAAAGTGGAATTCGGGAAATACCAATGTCAGAAGAAGTGGAGAAAGCATTTCGGACGATTGTTGACAGAAGAAAGAAGCCGAAGATTGAGCCAATCATTGATGGCTATTCCGGTTTTCTGTATCTTGACAAGAATAATATGCCTATGGTAGCACTCCATTGGGAAAAGTATTTCCAGCACATCCTTGAGAAGTACAATGTAATTTACAAGGTACAGATGCCGAAGGTGACACCTCATGTATGCAGACATACCTTTTGTTCAAAGATGGCAAAGAGTGGAATGAATCCTAAGAGCTTGCAATATATCATGGGACATGCTGATATCAGCGTGACATTAAACACATATACGCATGTGAAATTTGAGGATGCAGAGGCGGAGATGAAGAGAGTTGCTGCAATTTAAATGTAGTAAATGAGGCAAAGGTGTAGGGGTATGTTTTGGTATTTGGACCCCCATTTGTACCCCTGATTTCTCAAAAACATGAGATTTTATGAGAAAATATGAGAGAATACATGATTTTGAAAAAGTTCCATAAAGCCTGTAAAATCAAGACTTGAGACGATATGAGAGGATATAAGAAATTATGATAAAAGTACTATTCATTTGCCACGGCAACATCTGCCGTTCTACCATGGCCGAAAGCGTCATGACCCACCTGGTGCGCCGGCATAATCTGGAAGATCAATTTGAGATCAACTCCGCCGCAACCAGCCGCGAGGAAATCGGCAATCCACCACATTACGGAACCGTCAGTAAATTACGTGAGGTTGGAATTCCTTTGGTCGCACATCATGCGGTACAGATGACGCGCAAGGACTATGAGCATTATGATTATCTGATTGGTATGGACAGTGCCAATATTTACAATATGACACGAATTGCCGGAGGTGACGCAGACAAGAAAATTCACAAGCTTTTACAGTTTGCCGGAATGGACCGTGATGTTGCCGATCCCTGGTATACCGGCGATTTTGATACCACATATCAGGATGTTATGATCGGTTGTGAGGCATTGCTTCAGTATATTATAAAATCAGAATACGCGGGTTCGGGAGCGTAAGTGATAAAATATCTCAATAGACGAAAAAACATGGAAGAATGAATATGGGAGGGTTATAATAAGTATCTGGTAATCACAAAAGTTTAAATCGTGATGGAGGTACAAAAAATGAATGTTTTTAAAGGAAAGAAAGCTAAAAATACAGGCTTGTTTGCAGCCGGAGTTTTGTTTGGAACAGCGGGCATCAAGATATTGACCAGTAAAGATGCTAAAAATATTTATACAAAATGCACAGCGGCTGTTCTCAGAGGAAAAGAATGTGTGATGAAAACCGTTACAAGCATTCAGGAAAATGCAGGAGATATTTATGCAGGAGCTCAGCAGATCAATGAAGATCGGGCAAAAGAAGAGCAGGAATTTGCAGATGAGAGCAAAAATGTCGAGGATAACTCGGAATTAGAAGAATAAAGCAATTGACAGACACCTGCAGGATATGCAGGTGTTTTCGTTATACTTTGATCAAAAAGGAAGGTTATCCAAAATGAGATTTCAGATCTTACATGAAATACAAGGACGTATGAGGATCCGCATTATGCAGAAATCGCTGACGGATGAGCAGGCGGATGCCTTGCAGTATGTGTTGAGTCAGCGTAAAGAAATTATCAGTGCAAAGGTTTATGAACGGACTGCTGATGTGGTGGTGCAGTACCATGGAAAGCGTCAGGATATGGTTCGGATGTTGCAGGAGTTAGCATTAGACAACCTTTCGGTTCCGCAGTCCGTGACTGAGCTTTCCGGTAGAGCGACCAACAGGGAATATCAGGACAAGCTTGCGGAAAAGATCATGCTCCGTATGGGAAGCAAGCTGTTTTTGCCATACCCGGTACGTTGTGTGATTGCAGCGGTCAAATCCGTAAAATATATCTGGAAGGGCTTGCAGTGTGCACTTAGCAGACGAATTGAAGTGCCGCTGTTAGATGGTATTGCTATTGGTGTATCAATCCTTCGCGGAGATATGGATACCGCCGGTTCGGTTATGTTCTTACTGGATATCGGTGAGATTTTGGAGACCTGGACGCACAAAAAGTCTGTAGACGATCTGGCGCGAAGCATGTCATTAAATATTAGCAAGGTTTGGATGCTTTCTGATGGTCAGGAAGTTCAGGTTGATCCGGACAATATCGTGGCAGGCGATATGATTGTTGTCCATATGGGCAATATGATCCCGTTTGACGGTATTGTCATTCGTGGAGAAGGTATGGTCAATCAGTCGAGTCTGACCGGTGAATCGATGCCTGTTGAAAAGAAAAACGGCGGCTATGTTTATGCCGGAACGGTGCTGGAAGAGGGCGAGCTTGTTGTTCAGGTAAAAGTGACCTCCGGTTCTACGAGGTATGAAAAGATCATTACTATGATAGAGGGGACGGAAAAGCTGAAATCCGGAATGGAGAGCAAGGCAGAGCATCTGGCAGACCGTCTGGTATTATATACTTTATTAGGGACAGGTGCCGTTTATCTGCTGACCGCTAATCCGACTAAGGCATTGGCTGTTCTGATGGTAGACTTTTCGTGTGCTTTAAAGCTTGCTATGCCAATCACGGTTTTGGCCGCCATGAAGGAGGCTAGCAGGCATCATACTACCGTCAAGGGTGGTAAATTCATGGAGCAATTAGCAGAGGCTGATACAATCGTTTTTGATAAAACCGGAACGCTTACCAAGGCTCAGCCGGTTGTACGGGATGTCGTTTCCTTTAATGGCGACAATCCGGATGAGTTGTTGCGTCTTGCTGCCTGCTTAGAGGAGCATTTTCCTCATTCGATGGCAAAGGCTGTCGTGCATGCGGCCAAGGAAAAGGGGCTGACTCACGAGGAAAAACATTCCAAGGTGGAATATATCGTAGCACATGGCATTTCATCGCAGGTGGATGGCGACAAGGTTATTATCGGAAGCTATCATTTTGTATTTGAAGATGAGGGCTGCAAAATTCCGGATGGAATGGAACAGAAATTTGAAAATCTTCCTATGGATTGTTCACATCTTTATCTTGCTATCCGCGGAGAGTTAGCAGCGGCTATCTGTATTTCCGATCCTATCAGGAAAGAGGCAAAAGATGCGATCAGTCTGTTGAGAAAACAGGGATTTACCAAGATTGTCATGATGACCGGGGACAGTGAACGTACTGCTGCAGCTGTTGCAAAAGAGATTGGTGTGGATGAATATCATTCAGAAGTACTTCCTGCTGATAAAGCAGCTTTTGTTGACAAAGAGCATGAGCTGGGCAAAAAAGTTGTGATGATTGGTGATGGTGTCAATGATTCTCCGGCGCTTTCAGCTTCGGATGTTGGAATTGCTATCAGTGACGGGGCTCAGATTGCGAGGGAAGTCGCGGACATTACGATTGAAGCCGATGATCTGTATGAGCTGGTTGCGCTCCGGTCGATCAGTCAGAAGCTGATCCGCCGGATTCATCAAAATTACAGAATGATCGTATTGATCAATTCGGCATTGATTGTTTTGGGAGTGGCGGGAATTGTGCAGCCGGCCACGGCTGCATTATTTCACAATACATCGACCATTGCGATCAGCATGAAAGGAATGAGCGGCTGGAAAACAGAGACACCGGGAATAAAAGAAGAGGAGAGAGAAGATGTCTGATTGCACATTCTGTGAAAATGAAATAGATTATCATGAGATTATAGACTGTATCACCTGTGCGCTGGATGCCAGAGATCCATACACGGCGGGGCATTCCGAGCGTGTCAGTGATATGGCTTTGATGGTCTGCCGGTTGATTGGATTAAAAAAGGACGATACATTAAAAATACACATTGCCGCACATCTGCATGATATAGGGAAAATTGGTGTTCCCGATCAGGTTTTAAATAAGAACGGAAAGTTGACGGATGAGGAGTTTTCATATATAAGAAAACATCCGCAGATTGGTGCTGAAATTTTGAGAAAATCCAATAAACTGAGTGAACTGTCGGATATCGTGCTGATGCATCATGAACGTTATGATGGAAAGGGCTATCCGCTTGGACGGACCGGAGCTGATATACCGATCGGAGCAAGGATTATCGCTGTGTGCGATTCGATTGATGCCATTACTTCCAATCGTTGCTACCGCAAGGCGCATGATTTTGATTATTGCTACCGTGAAATTGAAAAGAACCTCGGTAAAATGTATGACCCGATGGTAGGGCAATATGTTCTCGATCATTGGGATGAGGTAACTGGTGTTGTGCGAAAAAAATAGAAAATATACTGCGGTAAATAGCGCTGTTATACAGAAAAAAGTTTTTTTCGATTTATTTTAATTATTTTTTTATAAACTGCTTGACAAATACGTTGAAATCATTATATACTAGCAAAGCGGGTTGCGGAAAGCACCCTTGCACAAATGGGATCTTAGCTCAGCTGGGAGAGCATCTGCCTTACAAGCAGAGGGTCACAGGTTCGAGCCCTGTAGGTCCCATTTATATGGCGAGATAGCTCAGTTGGCTAGAGCATACGGTTCATACCCGTAGTGTCGAGGGTTCGAATCCCCCTCTCGCTACTATTTATGAAAAGCACGAAATCTTGTTGTGAGATATCGTGTTTTTTTATTGCTGTTTTATATCGTATAGATTTTTCTCTTGTATACATACCGGTAATAGATGATTTCGGCAAGTGCTGTGAGAAGCCATGAAAATACATATAAAAGATAGAGCGAAGGAATGGTATGGAAATAAGCAAATATCGTATAAATCCATGCTACACGGAATACGCATGATCCCATGATGACAATGACCATGGGAATAACGCTCTTGCCCAGGGCTCTTGCTGCAGCAATGGTATTATCCATAAACGCAGATACACAGTACGAAAATCCCATAATGGAAAGTCGTTTCATACCGGCATTTATAACAGCCGTATCCCTGGTGAACAGAGATAAAAAGGAAGGTCCGAAAAATACCAGTGTTATTCCCATTAGAAGTCCGATGCCGAATGCGTATAACAGGCATATAAAATAACTGTTTCGTATCCGGTCTCTTTTTCCGGCACCAAAATTCTGGCTCATAAAGCTGCCGCATGCAGTATAAAAGGCTGCCATCACATCATATACAAGGGTGTCGGCATTGGCTGCCGCCGCATTACCGGCTACCATGGTGGCATCAAAGGAGTTGATGCCCATCTGTACAAATCCGTTGGCAAAGTAAAAGACGACATTCTGCAGACCACAGGGGATGCCGAGCTTTAAAATGCGTTTTGTCAAAAAAACATCCGGCTGCAGTCTCTGAAGGCGCAGGGCATAGATATCTTTGCTGCGAAACAGTGAAAAGAGGATCAGTCCGGCCGATACATATTGGGAAATGATACTTGCAAGGGCAACGCCGGCGACATCCAGATGGCAGACGATGACAAAAAATAAGTTTAAAACAATGTTCAGCACACCGGAAATGCTTAAATAGCATAGGGGTTTTTTGGTATTGCCGATGGCGCTGTAGACAGCGTTGCCAAAATTGTAAATGGCAAGTGCCGGCATTCCGAGATAGTAAATCCGCAGGTATAATGCGGCTTTTGACAAAAGCTCGGGTTTTGTTTTTAAAAGGGACAGCATCCATCCGGAGAGACCGGTACCGCAGATTAACAGTAAAATGCCGATGATTGCACTTACAATGGCTGCAGAATGTACGACCTTGGAAAGCCCTTCTTTATCGTTTGCTCCGTAATAGAGTGCCACGAGCACATTGATGCCACCGGAGAGACCGATCAAAAAGCCGGTGAACATCATGACGAGAGTAGATGTTGAACCTACGGCTCCTAAAGAAATCGGACCGGAAAAGCGGCCGATGACCGCAAGATCAGCCATATTGAAAAGTACCTGCAATAAATTGGATAAAATAAGAGGGGTGCTGAAGATGAGTATTTTGTGAAAGAGATTTCCCTGTGTCAGATCATTTATTTTCTGTTTCATTTCATGAAATGCCTCGATTTTGAAAAAAATTTGGATCTGCGTCGATTTTGGGCGCGACACATATTCTAGCACAATTGGAAATTACTTTCTATAGAAAAGGAAGAATTGCTTTTTTTTATATAACGATTGTGCTATACTTGACTGGTATTTTTGATTTTTATCATTAGGAATAACATAGGAGGAAGAGTAATGGGTGGATTTTTTGGCGTAGCATCTAAAGAGAGCTGCACATTTGATTTGTTTTTTGGAACAGATTATCACTCACATCTGGGTACAAGAAGAGCCGGTATGGCGGTATATGGTGAAAATGGATTTTCCAAGGAGATCCACAATATTGAAAATACACCGTTCCGTACCAAGTTTGACAAGGAGCTTGCTGGTCTGGAAGGACGTTACGGTATTGGATGTATTTCAGATTATGAGGCACAACCGATACTGGTTCGTTCGCATCATGGCAGCTTTGCGATCACAACTGTCAGCAAGATCAACAATGCCGATGAGATTGTGGCGGAAATTTTAAAAGGCTCCACACATTTTTTTGAAATGAGCAACGGAGAGATCAACTCAACAGAGCTTGTTGCGGCACTGATCAATCAAAAGGACAATCTGATCGAAGGAATTCAGTATGCACTGGATACCGTTGATGGTTCGCTTTCCATGCTGATTCTGACACCTGTCGGTATCTATGCTGCCAGAGACAAGATGGGCAGGACACCGGTGGTGCTGGGCAAAAAAGAGGATGCAAGATGTGCCTGCTTTGAAAGCTTTTCCTATCTGAATTTAGGATATGAAAATGACCGGGAACTGGGCCCCGGCGAGATTGTGGTATTTGATGAAAAGAGCTGTCGGACACTGGTTGCACCGGGAGGCAAGATGAAGATCTGCACCTTCCTCTGGGTATATTACGGATATCCTTCTGCAAGCTATGAAGGTGTCAGTGTGGAAAAGATGCGTTACAACTGTGGCAAGCTTTTGGCAAGACGTGATAATGTAGACGTTGATGTGGTAGCCGGTGTTCCGGACTCCGGTACGGCACATGCAATCGGATATGCCAACGAATCCGGTATTCCGTTTTCACGTCCGTTTGTCAAATATACACCTACATGGCCGCGTTCTTTCATGCCGACGATCCAGCAGAAGCGTGATCTGATCGCCCACATGAAGCTCATTCCGGTACATGACCTGATCAAGGATAAAAAGCTGTTGCTGATCGACGACTCGATCGTTCGTGGTACACAGCTTAGAGAGACTACCGAGTTTTTATATGAAAGCGGAGCCAAAGAGGTCCATATCAGACCGGCATGTCCGCCTTTGTTGTTTGGATGCAAATACCTCAATTTCTCACGTTCCAAATCTGAAATGGAGCTGATCGCCAGACGTGTGATCCGGGAGCTGGAAGGCGAAGAGGTATCCAAGGAAGTGCTGCAGGAATATGCAGATCCGGACAATCCCAAATATCAGAAGATGGTAGATAAGATCTGTGAAAAATTAAACTTCACCTCTCTGCGCTATCATCGTCTGGATGATATGCTGGAGTCGGTCGGAATTGACCCTGATAAGCTCTGCACTTATTGCTGGAACGGCAAAGAATAAAATGTACATATCAAACGGTAATGATGTCATTGACATGATTGCCGTTTCTTATTGTAGTTTTTTCTTGCGAAAAACTATGATATAATAAGTACAATCGGCGAATGCTGATCATGATAGTTGCGAAGCAACGTAAAGCACGGAAAAAGCATTTGCCGGCATCCGGATTGTATGCTCAAAATGAGTATATGAAATCTGAGTTAAGAAAGGGAATTAGATATGGATGAACAGACACTCAAAGCAACCCAAAAACATTTTTCAAAGCTGGGAATTTCTTATGTGATCGGAACAATTCTGATCATTGCACTGCAGATCGGGATTGCATATGAAGGACCACTGCTGTTTTCGCAGTTATATGAAAAATACACATTTCTGTTTATGATGCTTCCGATGTATTTCATAGCGGTACCGATCATGATTCTTTTGATCAGGCGTGTACCGGTCGTGCAAAAGATCGAGCCTCGTAAAATTAGCGTAAAAGCCCTGTTCGGTTATTTTCTGGTCGCATATGCGGGTATGTATTTATCCAATATCGTCGGTAATGTACTGGCATCCGTAATTGCGGTGTTCAAACAGGGACAGGTACAAAACAGCATTGTACAGATCGCGGGCAGTAATGAGATATGGATGAATATTTTGGTTATGGTTATCTGTGCACCGGTTTTTGAAGAGCTTTTGTTTAGAAAGCTGATTATCGACCGCACAGTGCAGTATGGTGAAAAGCTTGCCGTTGTATTGTCGGCATTGATGTTCGGTTTTTATCATGGCAATATTTACCAGTTCTGTTATGCCTTTGTTTTAGGCTGTGTATTCGGCTATATCTATGTTAAGACCGGCAACGTCAAATACACCATTATCTTACATATGATGATAAATTTTCTGGGATCTATTGCCAGTATCATAGTCATGAAGGCCAGCGGATTGACAGAGCTTCTGAATGGAAGTATTACAGATCCGGCAGAGATGACCACTTATCTGATGTCACACCTTGGCGGCCTGGCTGTTTTCGCCCTTTATTTTCTTGTTATTATGGCATTGGTTATCGGCGGAATTGTTGTTATGGCAGTCAATGCTAAAAAAATATCATTTCTGCCCCCGGCAATACCGATTGGAAAGGGACAGACATTCAAGGCTGCAGTTGGGAATGTGGGAATGGCATCATTCTTTTTCATCTGGTTCGTATTTATTATCTACGCAACTGCTATATAAGGTTTTCCTTTATATGCCAGCTGGTTTACATAACAAATTCAATACGGGTTCATATATAATATGTAAGAAAATAGGGATAGGATAAAAAATATAAATCACACATCATAATATTTGAACGGAGGTTTTACAATGGAGAAAGCAGAATTAAAAAAGCTGATTGAAGTAGCAGCAGGAAGAAGAAAAGCAGACCTTGTTTTGAAAAACTGCAAGGTTGTCAATGTTTTTTCAGGAAGGATTGAGGAAGGCGATGTCGCAATCAGTGACAAATGGATTGCCGGTGTCGGTAAATATGAAGGCGAAAAAGAGCTTGATGCACAGGGCCGATATGCAGCCCCCTGCTATATTGACAGTCATATTCATATCGAATCATCTTATGTCTGCCCGGAAGAGCTTGGAAAGCTGTTGGTTCCGCACGGTACATCGACTATCATTGCCGATCCTCACGAGATTGTCAACGTATGTGGGATTAAGGGACTCGACTATATGATGGAGGCTGCCAAAAATACAGCTCTCGATATCAAATATATGCTGCCGTCCTGTGTGCCGAGTACACCATTTGAAAATGCAGGTGCCGTGATCAATGCACCCGAAATGGAAGAGCCTATTATGAGGGACAACATTCTGGGACTTGGCGAGTTTATGAACTCCGTTGGCGTGATTCAGTGTGATGATAGTGTGCTCGACAAGCTGATGGTTGCCAAAAAGGCAGGAAAACTGATCGATGGACATGCTCCGGCTACCTTTGGTAAAAATCTGAATGCATATTGTGCTGCCCGCATTCTGGCAGATCATGAGTGTGCAACCGTTGATGAAATGGAAGACCGTATTGATAACGGTATGTATGTATTGTTAAGACAAGGGTCTGCTTGTCACAACCTGCGCACCTTATTAAAGGGAGTGACCCCGGAAAACAGCCGCAGATGCCTGCTTTGCTCCGATGACCGCCAGCCCAAGACCATTTTGGAAGAGGGACATCTGGACAATCATCTGAAAATCTGCGTGGAAGAGGGCATTGATGCTGTTACCGCCATCCGTATGGCTACCTTAAATGCCGCAGAGTGCTTTGGCTTAAAAGATAAGGGTGCCATTGCTCCCGGCTATGCCGCAGATATTGTTCTGTTAAATGATCTGATTGATTTTAAGGCTGAGCAGGTATTTTTAGGTGGAAAGCTCACAGCAGAAGCAGGTGAATATTTACCGAAAGTAGAAAGATACAGCATTGATTCTGTAAAGGGAAGTGTGGTACTCAAAGACTTCTCGGCAGACAAATTCAAGATGCATTTAAAGAGCAACAAAGTCAATGTGATCCAGATTTTACCGGGCGGTGTGGTTACCGGCAAGACAACAGCTGAGATCAGGCTGGATAAGGATGGTGAATTTATTTACAATCCGGACGAGGATATTGTAAAGGTTGCGGTTGTGGAAAGACATCATATGACCGGAAATGTAGCCTGTGCTTTCTTAAAAGGCTACGGTCTTAAAAAAGGTGCTGTTGCAATTTCCATTGCTCATGATTCGCACAATATCATTGTAGCAGGAACCTCTGACGAGGAGATGGAGGCAGCAGTTCTGCATCTGAAAGAGCAGGAGGGCGGTATTGTTTTAGTAAAGGACAAACAGGTTATTGAAAGTATGCCGATGCCGATAGCCGGTCTGATGAGTGAAAAGAGTGGAGAATGGGTAAAGGATAAGCTGACATCTATTCACAATGTAGCAAGAAACGAGCTTGGTATTCACGGAGAAGTAGATCCGGTCATGACTCTCTGCTTTATGTCATTGCCGGTAATTCCTGATCTGAAGCTGACAGATGAGGGACTTTTCGATGTGACAAAGTTCAGCTTTATTTCGGTAGAGGCCGATGAATGAAAAAAATAATAATCTTAATGACCGGAGGTACCATTGCTTCCGTTTCGACGAAGCGGGGGCTTGTTCCGGACAATGAGGGGACACTGCTCTGTTATGATTACGGACGGGAAAAGGAAAAAAGATGTCCCGGAGACGGGCGTCTCTCACAACAGGTTTTGCTGGAGTGGAAAGAGGTTTTCAACCTGGACAGCAGCAATGTATCACCAACCGAGTGGAAACTTCTGGCGCAGGAAATAGAAGCTGTTTTTCAAAGTAAAGAATATGATGGGATTGTTGTTACGCATGGGACGGATACTATGGCATATACGATGGCCGGGATAAGCTTTTTGTTAAAAGAAGTTCCAATCCCGGTTGTGTTTACCGGATCCCAGCTGCCATTTGAGGCCGAGGATACGGATGCTGTCTGCAATCTGACGGATGCCATTACAACAGTGCTTGACAGTGTTCCGGGCATTGTACTGGTCTTTGCCGGCAGGATTATCGATGCTTTGTATGCAAAAAAAGTTTATTCCAGACAAAAACAGGCGTTTGAAAGTGTATATATGCCGGAAGTGGGATGCCTGAATGCACAGGGCAGGATTATCCGCAATCATGCGCCGTCCGGTGTGCCGGATATGGATTTTCTCAGAGATGAAATTGACAGGAATCTGTACAGGAATCCATGTGTGAACCCGCAAAAGGATGCACAGGGTGATGGTTTAGCTGATAAGCAGAATCGGCCTGTCTGTATCAGGCTGCTTCCGGGAATAGATGAATCACTGATTGATATACTGGTGCAGGCCGGTTATCGTGTTCTGATTCTGGAGGTCTTTGGCTGTGGGGGAATCCCGGAGTGTCTGCTGCCGGCCATCCGCAGAGCCAGGGAAAAGCATACTGTTGTATTTGCAGTTAGCCAGTGCTTACATGATGGTACGGATTTATCTGTTTATGAGGTTGGATCAAAGGCATTGGAGGCAGGAGTGATATCAGCCCGGAATCTGACAGTGGAAGCATTGAGTGCATGGATTATATGCGAAAGCTTAAAAGCATGATTTTTTACCATAAATAAGACTCTTTTCAAACGTATATGTTATATCAGGGACAGATAGGACTGTCCAATATAGGGAGGATGAAGTTATGATGAAGAAAAAAATGTTGTGTATTGGTATTACTGCTTTAGTTATGTCAACTTGCATTGCCGGATGCGGTTCTGTTGATAAAACATCTATGATGACAGAAAATGCGGTTGCGGATTCCGGTTATTATAGTGGAAGCGGGGATCTTTATGTCAACCAGGAAAGCTCTGCAGCCTATGATACCGAAGATGTTGCGGAGGTGGCAGAGGAAGATGTCAGCGGTGATGTCAATTCGGAAATTTCAGAGGTTGCAGAAGGTGACGCTTCTGATAATGAAGCGTCAGACAGCCGCAAGCTGATCCGTAATGTTTCCATGGATGTTGAAACCGAAGAATTTGACACATTGATACCAAATCTGGAAGCAAAGACCAAAGCTCTTGGGGGCTATATCGAGGACAGCTATACATATAATGGCAGAAGCTACAATATGTATGATACCAGAAATGCTACTCTGACAATCCGCATTCCGTCTACCGCTTTGGATGATTTCTTATCAGCCGTTTCCGAGCAGTCCAATGTGACGAGCAAAAATGAGACAGTAACGGATGTGACATTGCAGTATGTGGATCTGGAAAGCCACAAAAAGGCTTTACAGGCTGAGCAGAAACGTCTGCTTGAGCTGATGGAGCAGGCGGAAAGCGTGGAAGATATCATTACGATCGAAAGTAGACTTTCCGATGTTCGTTATGAGCTTGAAAGCCAGGAATCACAGCTCCGTGCCTATGACAATCAGATCCAGTACAGCACGGTATATCTGAACATCAATGAGGTGGAAAAATATACACCTGTTGCCGAAAGAGGATTTTTTGAAAAGATCAGGGACGGTTTTTCAGACAGTCTCTCCGGCGTGGGTAAAGGTCTGGTCAACTTTATCATCTGGTTTATTTCCAGCCTGCCGTATCTGGTTGTATGGGGAATTATCATAGCTGTCATAGTTAAGATTGTTATGACGATCATCCGCAATAAAAAGGAACGGAAAGAACGCGGAATTGACAGAAAGACCCAGAGAGCCGAAAGAAAGGCACTGAAAAAACAGCGCAAGGAAGAAAAGAAAAAAGCGCGCGGTGAGCAGGCGGTAAAAAAAGAAGAGCCGTAAGCTAAAAATAAACAGGAATGTAAGCTGAAAACAGAGATAGAAATGCAGGCCGGAAGCAGAAATAGAAAATGTGAAAACGGAAATACAAGATGTAGGCAGAAAAAATGAAAGCTGACAGAAATGTGAACCGAAAGCAGAAATAGAAATACAAGCCGGAAGCAGAAACAGAAATGTAAACGGAAACAGAGATGTAAGCCGGAAACAGAAACAGAAATGTAAACGGAAACAGAGATGTAAACCGGAAGCAGAAATGCAGGCCGGAAGCAGAAATAGAAATGTAAGCTGGAAGCAGAAAGAAATATAGAAACAGGAACCGGGTAATAAGATGGTTGTAGAAAGCACAGATTTATATTTACTGAGTCATTATGAATACGGAGAGGCCTTTTATGGGAGCGTCAGTGGCATGAACTATCGTGTAAACCGCAATCCCATGGCGTTTGTAAAGTTTAGTTCGCCGGAGGAAAAAGCAAATGCTACATTGATTGCCTATATCTGGCCGGGACCTAAAAATTTTATCAAAACAGATCCTGAAAAGATTTATTCCAGGGAATTTCCGTATTCTGATGAAGGGAAAGCAGAAATGGCTGCCTGGATCAGTGAACAGTACGAAAGCAGAAAAAAAGAATGGGACCGGATAGCGGAAAAAGGATTACTGGGATAATATGAATATTTTGACAGTGGACGGGATAACAAAGGCATATGGAGAACGTAAAATATTTGATCAGGCGTCCTTCTTTCTGCATGAAGGAGAAAAGGCAGGAATCCTGGGAATCAATGGTACCGGTAAGACGACGCTTTTGCGCATGATCGTCGGTGAAGATGAGCCGGATATGGGAAATATCATCACGGCAAAGGGCAAGGTTATTTCTTATCTGCCGCAGAATCCTGTTTTTGATCCGGATGAAAATATGCTTTCTGCCGTTATGCATTTTGAAAATTATGATTCTTCAATTGAAAAAACAGATCAGTTAGCCGGTTCGGAAAGTGATGCCAAGGCCATGCTCAGTAAGCTTGGGGTAACGGATTTTGATAAGTCCTGTGGGCAACTTTCCGGTGGAGAGAGAAAGAGACTGGCACTGGTCAAGACGCTGATGGCACCGGCGGATATCCTGATTTTGGATGAGCCGACCAACCATCTGGACCAGTCAATGGCAGACTGGCTGGAGGAGCGGTTAAAGAGTTTTAAAAAGACCATTTTGATGATCACGCATGACCGTTATTTTCTGGACAGTGTGTGCAACCGGATTTTGGAAGTTGACAAGGGGAAAATATATTCCTACGAATCCAATTACGAGGGCTTTTTAAAATTAAAGGCAGAACGGGAAGAAATGGCTGCTGCATCCGACAGGAAGCGTCATTCCATATTACGGACGGAGCTTGCGTGGGTACAAAGAGGCGCCAGGGCGCGCTCAACCAAGCAGAAGGCGAGACTGCAGAGATATGAGCAGATGAGCCGGATGGCGGATGCTGCAACGGACAAAAATGTAGAGCTTGGCAGTGTCACAAGCCGTCTTGGCAGGACGACAGTTGAGCTGCATGATATTACCAAAGCATATGGAGATAAGGTGCTTTTGCAGGACTTTACCTATTCCTTTCTGAGAAATGACCGGATCGGCTTTATGGGAGCCAATGGCTGCGGTAAGACTACTCTTATGAAAATGATCATGGGAGAGGTCATGCCGGATAAGGGTTATGTGGAAATCGGGCAGACAGTTCGGATCGGATATTTCGCACAGGAAATCGGTGAAGCTGAGATGAAGCCGGAGCAGAAGGTCATTGATTACATCAAGGATGTTTCGGAATATGTAGAGACAAATGATGGAAAAATATCGGCAGCAAAGCTTTTGGAGAGGTTTTTATTTGAGGGAGAAGACCAGTATGGTCCGATCGGAAAGCTTTCCGGCGGACAACGCAGGAGACTTTATTTGTGCAAGGTTTTGATGGGAGCCCCCAATGTTCTGATTCTGGACGAGCCAACCAATGATCTGGATGTTACGACATTGACGATTTTGGAGGATTACCTGGATCAGTTTACCGGGATCGTGATCACAGTCTCACATGACCGGTATTTTCTCGATCGTGTAGTAGGCCGGATGTTTGTATTTGAAGGCAATGGCGTATTATTCCGGTCCGAGGGTGGATACACAGATTATGTAAACCGAAAGCGATTGGAAGAGTTGGAAAACGACGGCGCTCTGACAGATGATGGTTTACATAATGTAAAAGAAAAGCAGAAGTGGAATACCGGCAGGGAGAAAAAATTAAAGTTTTCCTATCAGGAACAAAAAGACTATGAGACTATAGAGGCGGATATTGCAAAGCTTGAAGAAGAGATTGCATATCTGGAAAAATCCATGCTGGATTGTGCACATGATTTTGTCAAACTACGTGAAATATCGGAAAAAAAGGAATTAGCAGAAACGAATTTGGAAGAAAAGATGCAACGATGGATGTATCTGGAAGAACTGGCAGAAAAAATTGCCGGACAGAATGAAAAAGTCTGAGGCTGCAGAGAAAGATATTGTCAGAGATAAATGTGTTGTCGAAGATAAATATGCTGTCAGAGATAATAAACATTAAAAACTACAGAGCAGAAAGAAGAAATACATGCAGAAACAAAACGAGCAAATGCAGGAAGAAAAGAAACAAGACGGACAAAACCAGAATGAACAAAAGCAAAGTGAACGAGAGCAAAGTGAACGAGAGCAAAGTGAACGAGAGCAAAGTGAACAGAAGCAAGCTGAACAGAAGCAAGCTGAACAGAAACAAAATGAGCAGGCAGTGAAAGAACTGGTTTCCCAATATATGATCAGGGGATATTTTCCGGAAGGCAAGATCCGTAAGCTGTATCAGTATGCTGAAAGTCCCCGGGAAGCAGAAAAAGAGATAAAAAAACAGTATGAAGAGGCCAGTCAGAAGAGAGAGACCGCATATCAGACCCGTTTGAAAAATTTTGAAAATGCCGAAACAGCCAAGGACTATGAAAATGTAAAGGAAAGCCTGGAAGCTTTGGACGGATACAAGGACTGTGAAACCTTGATAAAAGAGTGTGCAAAAAAAGCCGAAGAACTGCGACAGGAACAGATAGCTGCAAGAAGAGAAGAGGAAAAAGAGCTGGAACAGGATCTTAAGGAGCATTTTATCAAAGATAAACGTACTCTCAGGTGGAATGTACTGGGAGCCATCCTTTTTATCATCATCAATACCGTTGTTTTGCTCTGGATCGGTGAAAAAATTATGTGGATGTGATGACCGGTGATTCATAAAAAAATATGTGGATGTGATGTCCGGCGGTTGACAAAACAAAGTTTTTTGCATATTCTAATAATGATAAGAAAAAGGCGTTGAGCGGATAGAGTAGTTTTTGTAAAAGCATCAGAGATGGATTGTCACCGGCTGAAAGCAATCCTTGCAGGAGCAATGATGAAGTGCATTCGTAAGCCTGCTTTCGGAAAAGAGATTCTGAGTATGAAAGCACGTTTTCCGCGTTAAGGAATCAAGGTGCCGATGCATGTGCCTTTGGGCAGATGCGCGGAAACAGAGTGGAACCGCGATATGATCGTCTCTGACAGTTTTCTGTCAGGGATTTTTTGTTGTTAGCATGTTAGCAATCTTTCATTATGGCGGCTATGTATTATTGTTGATCATTTCCTAAATCGGGAAATGTGTATATGACAAGGAAGTAAAAAATGGGATTTATAAAAATTATTAAAGAAGAAATTGCATTGATCCGGGAAAGAGACCCGGCAATCCATTCGGATATGGAGGTCTTTTTGTATCCGAGCTTTAAGGTTATGATGCACTATCGTCTTGCACACAAGCTGTATAAAAAAGGTCATTATTTCTGGGCACGTTATATTTCACAGCGAGGTGTCAGAAAGACTGGAATTGAAATTCATCCCGGTGCAGAGATTGGTAAAGGTTTTTTTATTGATCACGGAAATGGTGTTATTATCGGAGAGACTACAATAATCGGTGATAATGTGACCCTGTATCAGGGTGTGACACTTGGTGGTACCGGAAAGGAACAGGGAAAGCGCCATCCGACGGTCGGCAATAATGTGATGATTAGTGCCGGTGCAAAGGTACTTGGCTCTTTCAAGATTGGAGACAACAGCAAAATCGGAGCCGGAAGTGTTGTTTTAGAAGAGGTTCCGCCCAACTCGACGGTAGTCGGTGTGCCCGGGAGGGTGGTAAAAAGAGACAACATCCATCTGCCCCAGGAGGAGTTGGATCAGATCCACATGCCTGACCCGGTACGAGAGGAGCTAAACAATCTCTGGCAGATGAACCGGATGCTTTCCGAGAGGCTGGAGCATATGGAAGATCAATTAAGGGAAAATACAAAATAGATCACAATATAATTAATGAGAGATATAAAATGGATCACAATATATTAAGAGATGATATAAAATAGATCACAATGTAATTAAAGGAAGATATAAAATAGATCACAATGTAATTAAAGGAAGATATAAAATAGATCACAATATATTAAGAGAAAATACAAAATAGATCATAATATAATTAAGGAGACAGGAGTATGAAGATTTATAACACGTTGAGTAAAAGAAAAGAAGATTTTAAACCGATAGAGGATGGTAAAGTGAGGATGTATGTTTGCGGTCCGACCGTATACAATCTGATCCATATCGGAAATGCGCGTCCGATGATCGTATTTGATACTGTCAGACGCTATATGGAGCACAAAGGCTATGATGTCAACTATGTATCTAACTTTACTGATGTTGATGACAAGATTATCAAAGCAGCCAACGAAGAGGGTGTGGATGCATCGGTTATTTCCGAGCGATATATTGCAGAATGCAAAAAGGACATGCAGGGAATGAATGTAAAGCCTGCCACAACCCATCCAAAGGCAACAGAGGAAATCGACGGTATGATTGACATGATTGATACCCTGATTAAAAACGGTCATGCCTATGTGGCTGCGGATGGTACTGTTTATTACCGTACCAGAAGCTTCAAGGATTATGGTAAGCTTTCACACAAAAATATCGATGATTTACAGGGCGGTATGAGATCGCTGCTTGTCAGTGGTGAAGACCAGAAAGAGGATCCTCTTGATTTTGTATTGTGGAAGCCTAAAAAAGAAGGAGAGCCTTATTGGGAATCACCCTGGTGCGAGGGACGTCCGGGCTGGCATATAGAGTGCTCTGTTATGAGTAAAAAATACCTCGGAGATCAGATTGACATTCATGCCGGTGGAGAAGATTTGATCTTTCCTCACCATGAAAATGAGATCGCACAGTCAGAGGCTGCTAACGGAAAAGAATTTTCCAGATACTGGATGCACAATGCATTTTTAAATATTGACAATAAAAAGATGAGCAAGTCTCTTGGTAATTTCTTTACTGTCCGTGATATCAGTGAAAAATACGACCTTCAAGTACTGCGTTTCTTTATGCTGTCTGCACATTACAGAAGCCCGCTCAATTTCAGTGCAGATCTGATGCTGGCTGCCAAAAACGGACTGGAACGTATTGTTACCGGTACGGAAAATGTGAAGTTTGCACTTTCCAATGCAACAAAGGAAACAATGGATGATGCAGAAAAAGCATTGCTTGCAGAAGCAAAAGAATTTGAAACCAAATTTGATGATGCCATGGATGATGATTTCAATACAGCAGATGCTATTTCTGTTATTTTTGAACTGATCAAATTTGCCAATATCAATGCAACAGCAGACAAGTCCAAAGAGTTTTTGCAGGCAATTCTGGATGAGATTAAAGAGCTTGCCGATATCTGCGGATTGATCGTGGAAAAAGAAGATGGTATTCTGGATGCCGACATAGAAGCACTGATCGCTGAAAGAACAGCAGCCAAAAAAGAAAAGAATTTTGCAAGGGCAGATGCCATCCGTAATGAATTGCTGGAAAAGGGAATTATCCTGGAAGATACACGTGAGGGCGTGAAATGGAAGAGAGCATAAGCTTACTTGATAAGATAAAAGAGACATTTGACTGTAAGGAAGTGGACGTAAGGGCATATTCACCTCTGACACTTGCATTTATGGGAGACTGTGTATTTGAGATCATTATACGGAGTGTTGTTGTGGAAAGAGGCAACCGCCAGGCTGGAGGTTTACATAAAACCAAAAGCGCGGTTGTCAATGCCAAGGTGCAGGCACAGATGGTTGAAGCTATGATGGACAGGCTGACAGATGAGGAGCGTGCGGTGTACAGGCGTGGCCGAAATGCCAAGCCTCACACGGTCGCTAAAAATGCCACCATAAATGATTACCGCAAGGCAACCGGACTGGAAACTTTGTACGGGTATTTATATCTTTTAGGGCAGGAAGACCGGATACTGGAGCTGACTAAGCTTGGACTTGATTTGATCGGTGTGAGGATTTGATCGGTGTGAGGATTTCAAACAAATCATGCGTATCCCAGACATTCGCGGCATGCAAAATATAGAAAATAGCGAAAAAGCATGCCGGTAGCCAGACAGATCATGCGTATCCGAGGCCACCGCGGCATGCAAAATATAGAATATAGCGAAAAAGCATGCCGTTGGTCAAACAAATCGAGCATATCCCAAGCCACCGTGGCATGCAAAATATAGAATATAGCAAAAAAGCATGCTGTTAGTCAGGCAGATCATGTGTATCCCAGACATTCGCGGCATGCAAAATATAGAATATAGCGAAAAAGCATGCCGGTAGCCAGGCAGATCATGCGTATCCCAGACATTCGCGGCATGCAAAATATAGAATATAGCAAAAAAGCATGCCGTTAGTCAGGCAGATCATGTATATCCCCGGCCACCACGGCATGCAAAATGAAGAATATAGCGAAAAAGCATGCCGGTAGCCAAAAAAATCATGCATATCCCAAGCAACCGCGGCATGCAAAATGAAGAATATAGTAAAAAAGCATGCCACGGAGGTCAGGCTGAATGCAGGCGTAATATAGCAGTGCAGTAACAAATGTTAAAAATAAGGGAGAGATACAAGTAGCATGGCATATGAAGAGGCATATATCGAAAGGAGAGATACAAACAGCATGGCATACGAAGAATCGTATATCGAAGGGAGAAATGCAGTCATAGAAGCATTTCGTTCCGGAAAGACAATTGATAAATTATATATTCTGGATGGCTGTCAGGATGGACCGATGGCTACCATCCGCAGGGAAGCCAAAAAACATGACGCCCTAATGAAATTTGTACCCAAGGAGCGTCTGGATCAGATTTCACAGACCGGCAGGCATCAGGGGGTTATTGCTGTATGCGCAGCCTATACCTATGCAGAAGTAGATGATATCCTCGAAGCTGCCAGACAAAAGGGAGAGGATCCGTTTGTCTTTATTCTGGATGGAATAGAGGATCCGCACAATCTGGGTGCCATTATCAGAACTGCCAATTTAGCAGGTGCCCATGGAGTGATCATCCCCAAAAACAGAGCTGTCGGGCTGACTGCAACGGTAGCCCGTACATCAGCCGGAGCACTCAATTATACACCGGTTGCCAAAGTGACCAATCTGGGCAAGACCATGGAGGAACTCAAAAAAGAGGGACTTTGGTTTGTATGTGCAGACATGGACGGTACGAAAATGTATGATCTTAATCTCAAGGGACCGATCGGACTGGTGATCGGAAATGAAGGTGATGGCGTGAGCCGGCTTATAAAGGAAAAATGTGATATGACGGCGGCAATTCCCATGAAGGGAGATATTGATTCATTAAATGCATCGGTTGCTGCAGGGGTACTGGCTTATGAAATCGTGAGACAACGGATGGATTGATATGAAGGAATTTTCGGATTTTACCGATGAGGAACTGATCATCCGGTATCGGGATGGGGACAAACAGATCATGGACTATCTTATGGACAAATACAAGCATGTGGTGCGCAGTAAAGCGAGCCGGATGTTTATTTTGGGTGCGGACAAGGATGACCTGATCCAGGAAGGCATGATCGGGCTGTTTAAAGCAGTAAGAGACTATGACAGCGGCAGAGATGCAAGCTTTTTAACCTTTGCGGAGCTTTGCGTATCCCGTCAGATGTATACCGCCATTCAGGCAGCAAACCGTAAAAAGCATCTCCCGTTAAATTCCTATATTTCTTTGTATAAAAATTCAGAGGATGAAATTCTTGAGGGGCAGTTAATTGGTGCAATCCGGGATTTTTCAGAACAAAATCCGGAAGAAATTCTGATTGACCGGGAAAACGTAGAGGCGCTGCAGACGATCATAGATCAGGAGCTTAGTACCTTTGAGCGGCAGGTTCTTGAGCTTTCCATGACGGGAATGGGGTATATCGATATTGCAAGGCTTTTGGGAAAGGATCCGAAGTCAACGGATAATGCTTTAAACCGTGTGAAAACAAAAATAAGAAAGGCCATTGAGAGAAATCGGCATGTATCCTGATACTGGTCTGTACCGAGGCCCATACATACAATAAAAAAGCATATATCCAATAGGATATATGCTTTTTAGTTATCTTTGTGCATAATAAAAAGCTGATAACGGGACTCGGACCCGTGACCTCCGCATTACCAATGCGACGCTCTACCACCTGAGCTATATCAGCCGGTTAACTCACCGACGTTCATTGTAGCATGGTGGGATTTTTTTGTCAATGAAATGTTTTGTTTGTTTCAAAAATTGTTCTAAATTTGTTTTTAAATAAAAAAATGTTTCTAAAACGTCCGTATTTCCCGGCTTTTTATTTTCTGAGATGATAATGGAGGAAACAAACTTATTCTTCCTCTTCCTCAGACTCTTTCTTGACGGGCATTATTTTTTCCCGGTACTTATCTTCAAAGACCTCCAATTCAATCCTGTATGCATCTTTTTCTACGATCAGCTCTTCAATATGATCATCAATCAGTTTGATTTCCGCTTTTACTTCATCAAGATGTTGCCTGATCAGTTTACTTCCTTTTTCGAGAAGATGGTCATCAAGACATTGGTTGTACAGATCCGCTCTGAATTTTAAAAGCTTTTTTTCTTCCTTTTGAGCTTTGATTTGCTGTTCAACGGAAGTAAAGGATACTTTTAATTCTTTGTAAATTTCATCCTGAAGTTTGGTATCTTTTTCCATTTGTATATCTCCTTTACACGCTTTTTTATACTATATGCCGTACACCTTAAAGTTAAAATAATTATAGCAAATGTTTTACAATCTGCATAGTGGTGTGTTAAAATTATTTTGTGAATAATTCAGGGGAGAACCGTTTATGACAGGCGTGGACAGCAAAGAGATTTTTAAAAAAGCAAATCAGAAAATATCTTTTTCCTTATTGGGATTTTTATTGTTGATTCCATTGGTTACCATTCTGTATCTGACGAAGGTTCTGCCATATGAATCCAATGAAGTGATAGCATTGGGTGTATTCATTTTTGTTTTGTCGGTTGTCCCGTATTTTATAAACAGATTTTCATATGATGAGAGCTTCAACTGCTCCTGCAACCTCTACAGTCTGGAGTTTTTACTTCTGGCTGTTGCATTCAATCCATTATGGGATCTTACCCTTGTATATTTGGTTATGCCGATTGTCAGTCTGGTTTATTTTAACCGTGGTGTTTTGCACAAAATGTCCATTATCGCATTTCTGGGCATGCTGTTTGTAAAGGGTGTGAGACTGGGGACGATTTTTTTTGGTGGTATTGCCGGGGGCAGTGAGCTTCGACCGTATTATATTGATCTGCTGATCTCATCCATAGAATATATAATTGTATCCATCATTTTATTAAAAGCTTTTGAAATGATGGAGAATGCGTACAGCAAGGCTTCTTATGTGGCTATGCTGCATACAAAAGAAGCATCAGAGAAGTCTTTATCTGACAGCAGTCTGCCTGCTGAGCTAGCCGGAAGATCCAGAACGGACTATGGTGATGTTTATGATGTCCAGCATTTTTTCGCTATTCTGGCTGCCGATATGGAGACGCTTATTAAGGGCAAAAACAAGCAGTTTACACTCGATCTGGATAATCGTATGCCTGTGGCTTTATATGGCAAAAAGGCATTGTTGCGGGATGCGCTTGTCAATATCTGTTCAGACCTGCTCATGTATAAGACCGAATCAGATGTCAATATGTATGTTACTTATGAGACCGGTATCAATTTAAAAAAGAAAGAAAATATTACCATGCTCATCCGGATTGACAGTAATACGGAGCTGAACAAAACCGCAGCGGATAAAAAGGCACTTGGTTATTTTCTGAGTAAAAAGATCATCGACGAATTGGAAGGTGATCTGATTGAGTTGGATGATGATGGCAAGACAATCTTTAAGATACGTCTTTTACAACGTGTTGAAGATGACCGGACTATTGAAGAAAGGCAGAATAAGCAGAAAGAAGTCCTTCTGGAATTAAAAGAGGCAGCTGTTGCAGATAAGGCTGAAGAAACGATCGGAAATATGTTTCACAGCGATGTGCATGTTATGGTGGTGGATGATAACAGAGAGGTCAGAAAGCTTGTTGATTCGATTCTGACGGCGGTCGGGGTTAGTGTGACATCAGCCAAAAGTGGTGTTGAGTGTCTGGAGCTGTTAAAAACACAGGAATATGATCTTGTTTTTATCGATGATATGATGCCGGACAAGAGTGGTGTTGAAACCGTCAAGGAAATCCGTTTTCAGGATGACGAATATTATCAAAAGCTTCCTATTGTCATGATGTCCATTCATGGTGGTTTGGAAGATGATAAAAAGTATCCGGCACAGGGTTTTACAGATTGTATCAGAAAGCCCGTCAATAGCGAGGATGTCAAGACCTGTCTGAAAAAATGGGTCAAGGATGATTATCGTATGAGCTATGAAGAATATATGAGGATTCAAAATGAAGGTTAATCAGAAGTGTTATTCTTTACAACATAAACTGACAATCCAAAGTGGGGCGGAAGCGGTGGCTGCTGCCTCTTTTAGTGTCGTGCTTTCAGCCCTGGCGGCATTTGCCGTATGCAGGTGTATCTATGGCAGCTGGCCATCCTATACCGGGTTTGTGGCCGGCGGAACCGTATATAGCGGATACAACAAGCAGGGAGATCTTCTTCTGTTTTATATGCTCCTGATCGGCATACCGCTTTTTTTTGCCGCTTTTTTGTGGGTAAAGCATACCTTTTTTAACAACCGCGTACCGGTGCAAAAGGTACGAAAACATGACTGTCTGTACAATCTGATCGATTATATTGCAGTGACGGTTTTAGGCTGTTTTGCAATTATGGCGGTAGAAACTGCAGTAAGTGGGAAACTGGTTCTTTACCGGTCAAAGTTAGTTACCCTGCGCAATATTGCAGTGATCCTTTATATCATATGCATGGTGGTTTCTGTGGTCTACGCAGTCTGCCGTAAAAAAAAGATTACTCCCCTTATGCAGTGGATCGTCGGTGCGGCACAGCTGTTATTGCCGTTTGTTTTTCTTGGATATTTTAGTTTTTATTATCAATATGAAAATGAGGAAGGACTGATCGCTCTTTTTGCATCAGACAGATGGAAGTGGACGTGTATCGGACTCTTTGTCTGCCTGTTTCTTTTGCAGGTATACCGCCTGTTAAAAAAGAAAACCGGTATTTCCATAAGCTCCCTTGCGATCATTGCTACGATGTTAGCCATAAGGACACCGGAAGGCATTATGAGCGTGGACTTCTTTCATAACGGAGAAATGGCTTTGCCGATGCAGCAGCTGATGTCCTATCATAAGCTGCCGTATTTTGATATTGACCCGATACATGGACTGTGCGATTTTGTTTACAGTTTTTTCAATTATCTGTTTTTTGATGGAACATATTTGTCGCAGAATGCCGGTATGGCTGTTGCGGGTATTTTTATGGCAGCATTTTTAGCAGTCGTGCTTTCATGTTGTCTTGAAAATAAGCAGACCGCATTGCTGCTTATCTGCCTGTTTATGCCATATCTTACAGAAAAAGCCGGTGTACGTTATGTGATGTTTTTAGCCGCATTTCTGATTTTGTTAAATGATAAGGTGCGTAAAAATGATCTGTGGTTTTTATGGTGGTGGGTCTTGTTGTGCATGATTGCCATTGCGTACAACGTGTCTATCGGAGCTTCCATGGCAGTTGCTTTTCTGCCGGAAGTGCTCCGGCGGCTTTTCATGGGCATCCGTTATAAGAAAAATCCATTGCGGGACATGGACCGGAGGCAGAAGCGGAGACTTTTGGTCTCATGGGTCTTTTTGTGCGTGATCGGGGTATGTTTTATCCCATGTTTTTTACAGATTTTACGCTTTTTACATGAAAATGCGGGGACGACACTCTGGGTAAACGGAACGGCCGTCTTTGGAGAGGAATTTAACGGAATTGCCACATTTGCCGTATTTATCCCGTATCTGTGTATCCTTGCTTTGGCACTTTCGAAAAATCGCAAGGCAGGATCGGCATTTTTGTCCATGACATGTGGTCTTTTTGTGATTTTTAATTATACCTGTGTCCGTTATGATGAGGCGTTGCGTCTTGCTGTTATGGCTGTCCTGTTTTGCCTGATCATTATTGCATATTTTTATAAGGATTATCTTTCAACGCGGAATGGTATATTGGCACTTGGCGTGATGCTTCTGCTAAGCGGATATCTTGTCAGAGATTATCTGCCTCTTCGTACAGAGCCTTTGCTTGCTGTGGAAAAAGTACCTGCTGTAAAAGAGGTTGAAATGAATGAAGAGACGGTCGGGGATCCGGTTGTTTATGTGACAGGTGAAAGCGTCAATATGCCCAATCTGGGGAATGGTTTTGTACAGGGGCTGACCTTAAACAGTCTGAAAAATATACAGTATGTATTGGAAAGCGAGAATGCAGAGGATTCATATCTTGATCTTACAAATAAGATTTCCCATACGGTGATCTTTGATCTGGAGGATGGCTATCCCTATACATCCGCTTATAATATCAGCAATGACCTGATGCAGGAAAAGGCAATAGAGCTTTTATCGGATAATCCGCCGAAAATGATCCTGCTAGCCCCGTATATCCGCTTTGACGAGGCTCCGGTCAGCCTGCGTTCGCCAAAGCTGTACCGGAAGCTTTTGCAGATGGGATATGAGCCATATATATATGAAGATGTTGTATATCTGATGCAGGGAAACTCACAGTGTGAACAGGTCATGGATGGCAAAAGAAAGCTTGGAATGCTCAATCACAGGACGGACCTTGGAATGTTGCCCTATCTGTGGGGAACGGCCCTTTCGGACGAACAACAAAAGCTTTCAGAGGTCGATTGTGCGGATGGAAGGGTAAGTGGTACAGAAGTGGATTTTGCAGATCTCAAAGTGGATACATCAAAGCTTACCGGCGATACATTTACGGTTTCTTTCCAGAGTGGGGTTGATGGAGAAGATTACAGCTTTGTCATTCGTACCGGCAAGGAAAAGATGAAAGAGAGTGCTGATAATAGTAATAATGATAATGCTTTCGTGCATTACCTGATACCGGTCTTTTCATCACCGTTTTTCTATTATTCCGATCAGGTGGAATTGCAGATCGATGGAGTAGAGCCGGAGGAGATATGTTATTACAGATATAAATGAGATCGGAAAAACATATGATATCAACAAGCATATGGTTGGATTGATATGACAATCTATAAATAAAAATACCGTGTCGGAAGCACTGATATGAGCTGCATTCTGACGCGGTATTTTTAATCTGCTTTATTAAACTTGCGGCTTCCCTATGAAGCCGGCGGAAAACTATTGCGTTTTCCCTTGCCGTGATATCATTGTGTGGCTTCCGGGGTGCCGGTATCCGGTGTTGGCTGCGCGGCTGCAGCATTGGCCGCATCCTGAGCCGCCTGAGCCGCCTGAGCTGCCTGGACAGCTGCCTGTTGCTGAGCGGCCATTGCTGCCTGACTGTCAGCTGCAAATGCATCCGGGTTGTTGGCGTAATATGCTGCGTTGTGAGGACATACCTGCTGGGAAGAAGGAGTACCGTCAACACTTGGTGGAATCGTAACATATCCGGGTACCTGGAACGGACACGCGGGATCGGCGGGAAGACCGGTCACGGCACATACAGTACCGGCATAATGTGCGTCACAGGTTTCGGTAGGAACGGTTCCCTCCGCAAAGTATTCGGTATGCGGTGTACAAATTCCGGCTACCGGAAGCTTTCCGGAGTATTCACATACAGAAGCTGTTACAATCCCGTCCGGTTTGGTAAATTCCTTGTTGGGCAGATTTTCATGTATTTTGCTCATGACTGCACGCCACATGGTCTTGGACAGATTTTTTTCGGCGCTGTCGTGCATGATTTCGTTGTTGTCATAACCGGTCCAGGTTGTGGCCGTATAATAAGGAGTGTATCCTGCAAACCAGACATCACGGTAGCTTGATGTTGTACCTGTCTTACCGGCTATGGACATGTTGCCGAAATTGACACTTCTACCGGTTCCCTTTGTAACAACATCGACCATGGCATCTGTTAACAGGAATGCAGTTGTTTCCTGTAATACACGTCTTGTTTCAGGATTGGTGCGGTCTAAGATAACATTGCCGTCATGATCTAAGATTGTCGTATATAAAGCCGGCTGGATATATACACCGCCGTTGGCAATCGTAGCATAGGAGGCATTTAATTCCATGTTGGTAACACCGTCTGTAATACCGCCAAGTGCAAGAGCCTGCTGGATATCGGAATAGATTTCGGTTTTGCCGGTAACGGAATTGGTAACCGCGCGACGTTCCACCAGTGTCGTAAAGCCGAATTTTTGCAGATAATCAAAGCCAAGCTGTGGCGTGATCTGTGTCAATGTCTTAACAGCCACGATATTTAAGGACTGTTCAATACCATAACGCAGTGTACAGATACCTTTGTATGCGCCGCCGTACCAGTTGGATACCGGACGACCGTTATCATAGTTGAAAGGAGCATCATTTTGAACAGACGCAAGTGTCAGTCCTGCACTGTCAAGAGCCGGAGCGTAAGTTGATACAATCTTGAAGGTAGAACCCGGCTGACGCGTGGTGGATGTTGCACGGTTTAAGGAGCGGCTGGAAGATTTTGTGCCACGGCCGCCAACCATAGCAACGATATAACCTGTGTGCTGATCTTCGATTGTGAGAGAAACTTGCGGCTGAGGTGTCAGTACGATGTTTTCCGCTTCAACCTTGTCGCCGCTTCCCATAACTGCCGTTTTGTACTGTTCAATTGCCTCATAGGCTTTATCCTGTGAAGAGTAGAGCAGATCAAAGTTGGCATCGGACTGCCTGAAATAGCTTTTAAACATTTCTGTGCTGTGGTTTTCCGTCTCACCGTCGGCCTTGTCAATGGTCAGCTCGTAGTGGAGCAGCCATTTGACATTGGAAGGATAGTTGGATTCATCATTGTAAACCTCATCGCAGATCTTCTGGATTTCGGGATCCTGTGTGGTATTGATCTGGAGACCACCGCTGTATACGAGGTTATAAGCCTGTGTTTCATTGTAGCCGAGCTGATTCATCAGATCCTCAATGACCTGATCGATCACTGCATCGACAAAGTAGGTATTGATCGATTCAACATCCTTGCTTTCATTGACAGTCTTGATACGGGAATATACATCATCATCGATTGCCGTGTTGTATTCGCTCTGTGTGATATAGCCCTGTTCGAGCATGTTGTTTAATACCTTTTCCCGTCTTTCCGCATTTTTGTCAGGGTGGGAAATGGGATTGTACTTGGACGGATTTTGTGTAATTCCGGCAATAACGGCACATTCCGATAAAGTCAGGTCAGAGACATTTTTGTCAAAGTAACGTTTGGAGGCTGCCTGCACCCCAAGCGTATTCTGACCAAGGTTGATGGAGTTCATGTAAAGCTCTAAAATGTCATCCTTGGACATCCGCTTTTCCAGCTCCAGAGCCAGATACTGTTCCTGAAATTTACGCTTGAATTTGTTGACAAGGTTGGTCTCTGTGACCCAGGTGTCATCAAATACATTGTTTTTTAAAAGCTGCTGGGTGATCGTGGATGCACCCTGACTAAACTTAAATTTGTTTTTGACAGCTTCCATACCGGCACGGGCAATACCTTTGATATCAATACCGTTGTGCTCATAAAAACGTGCATCTTCGATGGCCACAAAAGCATTTGCCAGATTTTTGGGAATGGAATTCATGTTTACATAACTTCTGTTGGAATTGGTGGCAACAAGCTTTGTCAGCTGGTTGCCCTCAGCATCGTAGACGAAGGTTGCATATCCGGAAGGTGTAACATCCAGAGTGGAAATATCCGGAGAGGATGCCAGGATACCGTTGAACATGCCGATTCCCATACAGCAGCCAACGATTCCGATCCCGATAACGCATACAAGAATTGCTTTTAAAAAATAGAGTAAAAACATTTTCTCAATCTTTATGGAAGTCGAGTTTAACTGTTTTTGTTTTTTCTTTATGCCTTTTTTACTATAGTTCATAAAAAAGCCTCCTAATTATCATATGATCCTGCCCGGATGCGGGAAATTGTATCCGGAGCACAAGTAAACATATATTCTTAAGTATACCAAAATATAGTGCTAAAATAAAGTGCTGAGTTATTTTTCTTCCATATATTGGATTGTTGACAAATTGTTATACTTTTATTCCGTGATGTGGTAAAATAAATGTGTTGCGCAGTGATCGAGTATCCGGACAAAAAATATTGCTGCCCGGATATCAGATTGCTATATGCTGTGCGCTATTGTAGTTTAAAAGAGAAAAGAGGTGATGATGTATGCCAGACACTGACCGATCGATATATAAGGGCGGAGTGGGAGAAATCGTGGAAAAGAAATCACGGTTTATTGCAACCGTTCAGCCCGTATCCACAAAGGAAGAGGCGGAGGAAATGATAGCCGCCTGCAAAAAGAAATATTGGGATGCCAGACACAATTGCAGCGCATACATTATTGCCGATAATGTTGATATAATGCATTCTTCGGATGATGGAGAGCCGTCCCAGACAGCCGGAAAGCCGATGCTCGACATTCTGGTTTCGGAGGGACTTCGCAATGTCTGCGTCGTGGTGACCCGGTATTTCGGGGGCACATTGTTGGGAACCGGAGGGCTTGTGCGCGCCTATCAGGCGGCGGTCAAGGAAGGTCTCAGACAGTGCACCTATATCGAAAAGAAAAAGGGTATGAAAGCAGCTGTGGCTCTTGATTACAATGACGTGGGAAAGCTCCAGCATCTGTTTGCGACCAACAAGGTTGAGACACTGAGCTCGGATTATGGAGAAAAGGTATCCCTATCCCTGATCATTCCATCTGAAATTTATGAAGACATCAAAGAAAAAGTGGTTGACATAACAAATGGTAAATCGTCATTGCAGGATGTTTCGGAGGCTTATTATGCTCTTATAGAAGGAGATATTAAGCTATGGATGAAAGACTAGAAGAATTATATACGACATTGAAAGAGTTTCTGGACCAGAAGCAGTATGTGAAGCTGCGCGAATGGATCCGAAATGTGAACGTTGCCGATATTGCGGCAATGATGGAAGAACTGGATGAAGAAATACAGCTTAAAATGTTCCGTATTTTACCAAAGGATATGGCTGCGGATATTTTTTCATACCTTCCGATCGAAGTAGAACAGCAGATCATTACCTCCATTTCCGATCGTGAAGCGGGAAAGATCATCGATAACCTGATGGCGGATGATGCAACTGACCTTTTGGAGGAAATGCCTGCCAATATCGTAAAAAGACTGCTTGCCAATGCCAGTCAGGAAACCAGAAGGGATATCAACCATCTGCTCCGGTATCCGGAGGATTCGGCAGGAAGCATCATGACCGTCGAATTTATGGACCTGAAAGAAGGCCAGACCGTCCGGCAGGCCATCGACCGTATCAAGAAAGCAGCCTTTGATTCGGAGACCATCAATATCTGCTATGTCTTAGATTATCAGCGCAGATTAAAAGGAACCGTTGCCTTACGCTACCTGCTTATGAAAGATCCTGATGAAAAGATCGGTGATATCATGCATGAAAATGTCATCAGCCTTCATACCCTGATGGATCAGGAGGAAGTAGCAAGACAGTTCCAGAAATATGACTTTACGGCCATGCCCGTTGTTGACAATGAAAACCGCCTTGTCGGTATCATTACAGTCGATGACGTTGTCGATATCTTACAGGAAGAAGCGACAGAAGATATGGAAAAGATGGCGGCTATCGTCCCCAGTGACAAGCCCTATCTGAAAACCACCGTTTTTGAAACATGGAAAAAACGTATCCCATGGCTCTTACTGTTAATGATCTCAGCCACCTTTACCGGAAAGATCATCGCATCCTTTGAAGATGCACTGAGCGTTTATGTTGTTCTCACGACCTTTATCCCGATGCTGATGGACACCGGCGGAAATGCCGGAGGACAGGCCAGTGTGACCGTTATCCGCGGACTGTCCCTCAATGAAATATCTTTTTCAGATACCGCGAAGGTGCTGTGGAAGGAAATCCGCGTAGCCGTCCTGTGCGGTATCACATTAGCAGCCGCTAACTTCGTAAAGCTGATGATTGTCGACCGCGTCACCCTGCCGGTTGCAGCCGTTGTCTGCCTGACCCTCGTCGCAGCCGTATTCTTTGCCAAGATCGTCGGAAGCATGCTCCCGATCGCAGCCAAAAAACTGGGCTTTGACCCCGCCGTCATGGCAAGCCCCTTCATCACCACAATCGTAGATGCCCTATCCCTGCTAATCTACTTCAAAATCGCCACCATGCTCCTTGGCATCTAACATAATCAGGCAAAAATGCCACATCAGCAAATGAAATGCAGCTGATGTGGCATTCATTGTTTTTATCAGTCCCAAAGCCATGAAAAATCGCGCAGCCAATTTTTCATGCTGCCCGTCCCCAAAACACTCCCGGGTAAACCTAAAACCCCTCCTCAAAAAACTCAAAAGAACAAAACGACGAAATAAATCCCCAAAATCAAGAAAAGCACAAAAAGGAAAAATCCCCTCTTATAGTTTCATTGAAGGTCGAAAAGAGCTGGGTATTCTGTTTTTTCTGCATGCCTCGACGTTGTTGCTTAGTTTATCTTAATAATCCGCGCCTTCACTATCAGCCACTTCGCGACATGGATGTCGCGAAAGCACATACAGAGGCAGGATGCCGATTATGTGCTGTGTGGCGTCCGAAACCAACACACCACACGCGGATTATTTAGATAAACTTAGCCAACAAAAGTCCATGCAGAAAAAACAGAATACCCAGCTCCAACCTCCCAAAAACCTATCCCACAAACTCTATTTTTTGAACCCCGCTCTTTTCCTCAACGTAGGATCCAAAATCTTCTTGCGAATACGCAGACTCTTCGGCGTAACCTCCAAAAGCTCATCCGTATCAATAAAGTCCAAAGCCTGCTCCAAGCTTAAAATCTTCGGCGGAACCAGCTTTAACGCCTCATCCGAGCTGGAAGTACGCGTATTGGTCAGATGTTTTGTCTTGCAGACATTGATCTCGATATCTTCGGCACGACCGGTTTCACCGACAACCATACCGGAATAAACCTTTTCACCGGGACTGATAAACAACGTACCACGTTCCTGTGCATTAAATAAGCCATAGGTAATTGCTTCTCCCGCTTCAAAAGCGATCAGAGAACCATTAGCACGATAATTCAAATCTCCCTTATAAGGACCATAACCATCAAAAATCGTATTCAGAATACCATTACCCTTGGTATCCGTCATAAACTCACCACGATAACCGATCAGACCACGGGAAGGAATGGAAAACTCCAGTCTCGTATATCCGCCGGAACCTGTGCCCATATTTAAAAGCTCACCCTTTCTGGCAGAAAGCTTCTGGATGACAGCACCGGAAAATTCATCTGGTACATCAATATAGGCGAGCTCCATAGGCTCAGTCTTTTTACCATGTTCATCTTCTTTGTACAATACCTCTGCTTTGGATACCGCAAATTCATAACCTTCACGACGCATATTTTCGATCAGGACAGAAAGATGCAGCTCACCACGTCCGGAAACCTTGAAAGAATCCATGTTTTCGGTTTCCTCCACACGGAGAGAAACGTCGGTATTTAATTCGCGGAACAGACGGTCGCGCAGATGACGGGAAGTAACAAATTTACCCTCGGTTCCTGCAAGAGGAGAGTCATTTACAACAAAGTGCATGGCAATCGTCGGCTCGGAAATCTTCTGGAACGGGATCGGTCTGACATCTTCGGGAGAGCAGAGCGTATCTCCGATGTGAATATCGGAAATGCCGGAGATTGCGACAATGGAACCAATGCCGGCTTCCTTGACCTCAACCTTATTTAAACCGTCAAACTCATACAGCTTGGAAACCTTAACCTTGCGCATCTTGTCAGGCTCATGATGGTTGACCATCACAACATCCTGATTGACCTTGATCGAGCCGTTGTCGACCTTGCCGACACCGATACGGCCGACATATTCATTGTAATCGATCGTGCTGATCAGTACCTGTGTTCCGGCATCCGGATCTCCCTCAGGAGCGGGAATATAGTCAAGGATCGTATCAAACAAAGGAATCATATCGGTTCCTTCTTTATCCATATCAAGGCTTGCGTAGCCGCCTCTTGCCGATGCAAATACAAACGGACAGTCAAGCTGGCTTTCATCAGCCTCCAAATCAATAAAAAGCTCTAACACTTCATCCACAACCTCGGCACATCTGGCTTCCGGACGGTCGATTTTGTTGACACAGACAATAACCGGAAGATTGAGATCCAAGGCCTTGCGTAATACAAATTTGGTCTGGGGCATGGCACCTTCAAAAGCATCAACTACCAGAATAACACCGTTGACCATTTTTAAGACACGTTCAACCTCCCCACCAAAGTCTGCATGACCGGGGGTATCGATGATGTTGATCTTGGTACCCTTGTAAGTGATGGCTGTATTTTTGGAAAGAATGGTGATACCACGCTCTCTTTCAATATCATTGGAATCCATGACACGCTCAGCGACTTCCTGGTTTTCACGGAAAACACCGCTTTGCTTTAACAGTTCATCAACTAAAGTTGTCTTGCCGTGATCTACATGGGCAATGATCGCTACATTTCTTACATCTTCACGTTTTGTCTTCATAACTAAAAATCCTTTCGCGCTTTTTCGCACCGCGCCCAACATTGCTTTTTGCTAGTAATCATCATGTTTACAAACTATTTTAGTCTATCACATTTCATATAAAAATCAAGTAAATTCATGTCGTTTTGTGCTTTTTTTGTCGGAATAAAAGCCCGAATGTCGATTGAAAATTTACATTTTTTAGCAAAAATGCAATAAGATATTACTACATGACAGGAAAAAATTCTTTATTTGTGTAAGAAGGGAGAACAAAAAAATGGATAAGATGAATGAAAACAACAAAGCAACCGTCATGGGAGAAATAACAGGATCATTTACGTTCAGTCATGAGATATACGGAGAGGGTTTTTACATGATTGACTTACTGGTGCCTCGACTGTCGGAAAGTGCTGATCTGATACCGCTTATGGTTTCGGAAAGACTGATCAACGTAAATGACAACTATGATGGTATGAAGGTACGGGTATCCGGACAGTTTCGCTCCTACAATCGTCACGAGGAACGGAAAAACAAACTGGTGCTGTCTGTGTTTGTCAGAGAATGGGAGTTCATCGATGAAGTCGAAAGAAGTGAGATGACCAATTATATTGAGCTTTATGGTTTTATCTGCAAGGAACCGATTTATCGCAAGACGCCGCTTGGAAGGGAAATCGCCGATATTCTGCTGGCCGTTAACAGACCTTATGGAAAGAGCGATTATATTCCCTGTATCAGCTGGGGCAGAAATGCCAGATATGCCAATGATTTTGAGGTTGGCAGCCGGTGCCACATCATCGGACGGATCCAGAGCCGGGAGTATATGAAAAAAATCTCCGAGGATGAGGTCGAAAAAAGAATTGCATATGAGGTTTCGGTCAGCAAACTGGAGATTCCGGTAGAGGATTCTGTGTATTAAGAAAATGGATCAGATACTCGGTCGGATAAAATCAGTCAGAAAAGAAAATCTATCAGAAAATAAAATCTGTCAGAAAAGGAAATCAGTCAGAGGAAAATCAGTCAAAAAAGAATATAATTGCCAGAAAAACGAATTTATGCTATGATTCAGCCGAATGCAGTATTCGGACAGGAAATGACAAAAAGTCCGAACAAAAGAAAATGATGGTGGGTGGATCATGAAAAGTGGAAAGATTCATATTTATACGGGCGATGGACACGGCAAGACACCGGCGGCCCTGGGCGAAGCATTGTATGCGGCATCTGCGGGAAAGCAGGTTGTTGTGATCCAGTTTATGAAGGGAAAGGGCATTTTTGAAAATGACTTTGTCAAAAGACTGGAGCCTGAGATCAAATTTTTCTGCTTTGAAAAGGCGGAAAGCGAATATGTTGATCTGAATGATGAACAGCGGGCAGAAGAAAATATCAACATCCGGAATGGTTTTAATTTTGCAAAAAAGGTCCTGTCAACAAACGGATGTGATCTACTGATCTTAGATGAGATTTTAGGAGTGCTGGATGTCGGGGTGATTACCGTCGATGATCTAAAAGGGCTTTTGGAAGCCAAATCCGACGAGACGACGATCATCATGACGGGAATCCAGTTAAAGGATGAGGTGGTTTCTCTGGTGGATGAAATTTCCAAAATTGAGTCCATGCCTATTGCATAAACAGGAAAAGAGTGATATTCTTTTAGTAATCGGTGCAGATACATATATCTTAATCTGTGGAGATGCACCGGACATATATAAAGAGATAGAGGTTGCGTTTTTTATCAGTATTCATCCGGATGTTCAGGAGCAGAGGAAAGATGATGAAAGGGAAGGACGCCGAAAGGGGGATATTTCCTGACAATATTTTCCTTGGGCATGCAGTTAAGAGCTGTATGACTGTCATCGTTTTCGATGGGGGGCTATCAAAGGTTAGAAAGATATGCCGTTTCCCGATGGAGACGGCTTTTTCGATATTATAACCCGGAAATTTCTTTTTATATGGGATTAGCATGAGCCAACATGCACATACATATGATGATTTAGGAGGAAAAAAGGATGGCTATTTTTACAGGCGCAGGTGTTGCAATTGTTACACCTTTTCATGAGGATGGAAGCGTTAATTATGAAGCATTTGCAGAGCAGATCGAGCTTCAGATTGCAGGAGGAACGGATGCCATTATCGTATGCGGTACGACGGGTGAATCTTCCACACTGACACACGAGGAGCATCTTGACGTGATCCGATACTGTGTAAAACAGGTCAACAAGAGAATCCCGGTTATTGCAGGTACCGGTTCAAATTGTACAGAGACTGCGGTCTATCTTTCACAGGAAGCTGAAAAAGCAGGTGTGGACGGATTATTGATCGTTACACCATATTACAATAAGTGCACCCAGAAGGGGTTGTATGAACATTTCAAAATAGTGGCTGAAAGCGTCAGCCTTCCGATCATTCTGTACAACATCCCCGGACGTACCGGCGGTGTGCTGATCCAGCCCGAAACTGTTGTTTCGCTGTGCAGAAATGTGAAAAACATTGTGGGTGTCAAGGATGCGACAGGCAATATTTCAGGAGTTGCCAAGGTACTGCAGTTAGCAGACGGTGACGTGGATCTGTATTCAGGCAATGATGATCAGATCGTACCGATCCTTTCTTTAGGCGGCAAGGGTGTTATCTCCGTACTTTCCAACGTGGCACCGAGACAGACACATGATATCTGCCAGCTGTATTTTGACGGAAAGGTAAAAGAGAGTGCGGCATTGCAGCTCAAGGCTCTTCCGGTAATCGACGGACTGTTCTGTGAGGTCAATCCGATCCCGGTTAAAAAAGCCATGAATCTGATGGGATTAAATGCCGGACCGCTTCGTCGTCCATTGACCGAGATGGAAGAAGAGCATGCAGCAAAGCTTGCTGATGCGATGAAAGCATTTGGTATTTTATAATTTCACACAATTATGTAAACCTAAATAAGCCGTGGAGTTATCTGCGGCTTATACTGTAATGAGTAGCGATTTACGCAGTAAATCAGCGGATAAAGAGGACCAAACCATGACGAAAATAATTATGCATGGCTGTAACGGAGCCATGGGACAGATGATTGCCGGACTTGTTGCGGCAGATGAGGACGTAGAAATTGTTGCCGGAGTTGATATCAATATCGAGCAAAAAAATGATTTTCCGGTTTTTGCTTCCATCGAGGATTGCGATGTAAAAGCAGATGCAGTGATCGATTTTTCCCACATCAGCTGTGTGGAAAAGCTGTTAAACTGGTGTGCGGATAAAAAGGTGCCGGTTGTACTGTGTACGACAGGTCTTACAGATGACATGATGGAAAAAGTAAAAGAGACAGCTGCAAAGACGGCAGTTTTAAAATCAGCCAATATGTCACTGGGCATCAATATGCTTTTAAAGCTCTTAAAGGAAGCAACCGCAGTTTTGGCACCTGCCGGTTTTGATATTGAAATTGTGGAAAAGCATCACCGCAGAAAACTGGATGCTCCGAGCGGAACAGCACTGGCACTTGCCGATTCGGTCAATGAAGAACTGAATAATGAATATGAATATGTCTTTGACAGAAGCAGCCGCCGTGAGCAGAGACCTAAAAAGGAGATCGGTATTTCTGCAGTACGGGGAGGAACTATCGTCGGAGATCATGACGTGATCTTTGCAGGCGAGGATGAAGTCATCACATTTTCGCATACAGCCTATTCAAGAGCAGTATTTGGAAAAGGAGCGATTCAGGCTGCAAAATTTTTAAAGGGAAGAGAACCGGGGCTTTATAATATGAGCCATGTTATTGATAATTGATCAAGGGGTAAACAATGGATGAATTAGAATTAAGGTACATTAAGAGTCTGGCGAAGCAGTATCCGACCATTGCCGCGGCAAGTACGGAGATAGTCAATCTGTCTTCCATTATGAACCTGCCAAAGGGTACGGAACATTTTTTGACAGACATTCATGGGGAATACGAGCAGTTCAATCACGTTTTGAAAAATGGATCCGGTTCGATCCGCCGCAAAATTGATGAAGAATTTGGAAATACCCTGAGCAATAAGGACAAAAAGAGTCTGGCAACGTTGATATATTATCCCAACGAAAAGCTGGATATTGTCATGAAAGAGGAAGACAATCTGGAAGACTGGTACAAGATCACTTTATATCGTCTTGTGCAGATCACGAAGCGTGTTTCCTCCAAGTACACTCGTTCCAAGGTTCGCAAGGCATTGCCAAAGGATTTTGCATATGTTATAGAGGAGCTGATCACGGAAAAAGCCGAGGTGCAGGATAAAGAGGCATATTACAATGAAATTGTACATACGATTATCCGAATCGGACGTGCACCGGAATTTATTGTTGCGCTTTGTGAGCTCGTACAGAGGCTTGTCATCGATCATCTGCATATCGTAGGTGATATTTATGACAGAGGTCCGGGACCGCATATTATTATGCGGACACTCCGTTATTATCATTCGGTGGATATCCAGTGGGGAAACCATGATGTTGTATGGATGGGCGCTGCATGTGGACAGCCTGCCTGTATTGCAACCGTGATCCGTATGGCTGCCCGGTACGGCAATCTGGATTCTCTGGAAGAGGGCTATGGTATCAACCTGATTCCGCTGGCTACGTTTGCCATGGAAAAATACAAGGATGTTGACTGCAGTGTATTCAATATCAAATACAATACCAATTACAATACCAAGGATCTGACGCTTGATATGAAGATGCATAAAGCAATCTCCATCATACAGTTTAAGCTTGAGGGCCAGATCATCATGCGCAGACCGGAATTTGAAATGGAAGACCGTCTGCTTCTCGATAAAATTGATTTTGATAAAAAAACAGTCCGTATCGACGGCGTGGACTATCCGATGAAGGATACCGATTTCCCGACGATCGATCCGGCCCATCCTTATCAGCTGAGCCACGAGGAGGAAGAGGTCGTGGAGCGTCTTGTTCAGGCATTTAAACGATGTGACAAGCTGCAAAAGGATATCCGTTTCCTGTTTTCAAAAGGAAGCATGTACAAGGTATACAATTCCAACCTGTTATTCCACGGTTGTGTGCCAATGGATGAGGAGGGTAATTTTTTAAAGGTCAATCTGTTCGGAAAAGAGTATGCCGGCAAGGCCCTATATGATGCACTGGATAACTATGCGAGAAAAGGCTATTACGGCAATCGCGATTCGGATGAAAAATTAAAGGGGCAGGATATCATCTGGTATATCTGGGCAGGTCCAAAATCTCCGGTATTCGGCAAGGATAAGATGGCAACCTTTGAACGGTATTTCCTGGATGATAAGGAAACACATAAGGAAAAGAAAAATGCATATTATCGCCTGTATGACAGAGAGGATATCCTCAACAGGATTTTGACAGAGTTTGGATTGCCGACGGACAAATCCCATATTGTCAACGGACATGTGCCCGTCGAACAGAAAAATGGCGAGTCGCCGATCAAATGTGGTGGAAAGCTGCTGGTCATTGACGGTGGATTTAGCAAGGCATATCAGAGCAAAACCGGAATTGCGGGATATACACTGGTTGCCAATTCGCACGGCATGCGGCTGGTTTCCCACGAACCGTTCGAATCTGCCGAGACAGCGATCAAAAATGAATCCGATATTTTTTCTGACTCCATTATTGTTGAGACCAGTGCTTCCAGACAGAGGGTTGCAGATACAGATATCGGTAAGGAATTACGGGTTCAGATCCATCAGCTTGAAGAGTTGCTTGAGGCTTATCGTGAAGGAATAATCGTAGAAAAAGATATATAAACAAAAAGAAAATACTCAAATCCGCAAGAAGATGGGTATTTTCTTTTTTTGCTTCAAACATACGATACTATAGAAAATAGAAAACTGATATGACAGGTCAAATTTGTTCGACAAAAAATAAAATGTATGTTATAATACAGCCATATTTTGTTAAATAGTTATCAAATTGACTTGCGTCAGCACAAATTATCAGATAATAATATCTGTGTCTACTGACTGGCGGTGTTATTTTTTTGTAGTTGTTTGATTTGTCTGATCGTTCTCAGTTGTAGTATCTGTATTACCGGTTATATTATCAGAGGCGTGATCTACTCCGTCAGTGACATCATCTGTTACGTCTTTTACAGCATTTCCGGCATCATTTATGATATCCCCGGCAGCATTTCCGACATCATCGACGGCATCGGTTACGCCGTTCACAACATCATTTGCACCGTCTGCAATATCATCAGCAGCATTATTTTCAGGTTTTGTTTCATCTGCATTGTTTTCTGCTTTGTCTGCAAAATCTGTTGAATTGTTTTTATTTGATGACTGGTTGTTGCCGCAGCCGGTAAAGCACAGGATCATAGTTGACAGCAGTACAAAAAATAATATTTTTGATTTTTTCATGGATAGTAAACTCCTTTCAAAGTGTTGTTATGGGATTACTATTTACAACTTTTCGTTTTTTATGCATGTAAAACAATAATTTTTAAATATCTTTATCCATAATTCGTTGATCGGACGAAAAAGCTGTTTTTTGTGGACACGAAGTCGGCAGATCAGGGGAGAGGATGACAAAACAAGGAGGGGAATTATGCAGTTTAGACCATGTATCGACATTCACAACGGAAAAGTAAAACAGATTGTAGGAAGTACCTTGGGGGGAAATGTTCAGGAAAATTTTGTTTCCGGTAAAAATGCCACATATTATGCACTTCTTTATAAAAAGTACAATATCAAGGGTGGCCACATTATTCTGTTAAACAGTCCGGACGATCCGTTTTACGCGGTGACCAAAATGGAGGCTGTGGATGCACTTAAGATTTATCCGGGTGGAATGCAGGTCGGTGGCGGGATCAATGCCGCCAATGCAGCTGAGTTTATCAATGCAGGAGCATCGCATGTGATTGTTACGTCCTATGTGTTTAAGGATGGCAGGATTGATTACGACCATTTAAAACAGTTGGTGGATGCGGTTGGAAGAAGGCATATTGTGCTGGATCTGAGTGCCAAGAAATATCCGGAGGGTTACGTGATCATGACGGACCGCTGGCAGGTAAAGAGTGATATCGTGATCAATGCAGCTCTTCTGGAGGAATTATCCCTTTATTGTGACGAGTTTCTGGTGCATGCCGTAGATGTGGAGGGCAAAAATCGCGGCATAGAGCAAAATCTTGTCAAGACCCTGGCTGATTATAGAGGTATTCCGGTTACGTATGCGGGTGGTATCAGTTCCTACGAGGATATGAAAGTCTTGAGAAAGATTGGTAATAACCGGATCAATATGACGGTCGGAAGTGCGTTGGATCTGTTTGGAGGAACTCTGGATTTTAAGAAGATTGTTGCGGAATATCATGACAGAATATAAGAATTTCATGATACAAAAAAGCCATGGAGCATATCCATGGCTTTTTTAGGGGAGATACAACCCCGTTTTGTAATCCGTTAAAACAATATTGCAAATTTAAATCAAATCTTTTGAAAATTTATATTCAAAAAGGCACATTGAAAAACTGATTAGATGTTATAACGTGAATTATAACTTGGTTACGTTTACTGCCTGAGGTCCTTTTTCGCCCTCAACTACGTCAAACTCTACAGCGGCACCTTCTTCTAAAGTCTTGTAGCCATCCATCTTGAGTCCTGAGTAGTGAACGAATACGTCATTACCTGCTTCGTCAGAGATAAATCCGTAACCTTTGGGGTTATTAAACCATTTAACTGTACCTTTCATGTTGATACCTCCGATAAATATAGTGTTGCTTTACAACAATCAAAGAATAGCATACAGGAAATAAAAAGTAAAGAAATATTTCTGTGCCATTCCTGTAAAAATTGACAACAGATTGTCTGTCGGATACAAATATCTGACAGGGATAGTATCTGCAGGATCAGCTATGATAAATCGGATGAATCATGAGGGATACGGTTGAATACCAGCTCATAACCATCGCTGCCGTAATTGAGTGAGCGGTTGACACGGCTGATGGTGGCTGTAGAAGCACCGGTTTTTTCCGCAATTTCCAGATATGTTTTTTTATCACGGAGCATACGGGCTACTTCGTAGCGCTGGGACAGAGATAACAGTTCATTAACGGTGCACAGATCTTCGAAAAAAGCGTAGCACTCATCTTTATTTTCTAATGCCAGAATTGCCTGAAAAAGAGAGTCAACAGATTCATTTTTGATTTTTTTATTCATGGAAATAACCTCTTTTACTTTAACACTGTGAAATTTTAATGTTTTAACATGTGATATTTTAGCACAATTTGATAAAAAGGTAAAGCCTGCGAAAATTGATTTGTGAATTTTAGATCTTTGTTCAGCGTTTTGTATTGAAATGTACTGAAAGACTAAAAATGTTTACAAATAGTTTTTAATACTATATAATATGATATTAAGATCGAAAGGTATTTTGCCCCAAACTTGATATCCACGAATTGCTCCGCTGCAAAGCAGCTCCCACAATTCTCAAACA